>OGIO01002053.1_pt1 | contig 13511 bp, 9 predicted proteins | sample 1571841 | NCBI WGS metagenome assembly OGIO01 (sample SAMEA2582111, study PRJEB24529) | metagenome | biome: Human gut stool | place: China | collected 2011
TTGCGAAGATTCGCGAATACATGATGAACGATGGCTTCATGGAAGTGGAAACACCGATGATGCATGCTATCCCTGGTGGTGCTGCTGCACGTCCATTCATTACTCATCACAATGCGCTTGATATCGATATTTACATGCGTATTGCACCAGAATTGTACCTAAAACGTTTAATCGTTGGTGGTATGGACCGCGTGTTCGAAATGAACCGTTGCTTCCGTAACGAAGGTATCGACAACCGTCATAATCCAGAATTCACTACTATCGAATCTTACCAAGCTTATGGCGATGTTGAGGATGCTATTCGCTTAACAGAAAATCTTGTGTCCTACTGTGCTCAAGAAGTACTTGGTACACAAGAAATTACATACCAAGGTACAGAAATCAATTTGACTCCACCTTGGAATCGTATCACAATGGCTGAAGGTGTAAAAAAATACACTGGTGAAGACTTTGATGCAGTCACAACTGTAGAAGAAGCTCGTGCTATTGCAGATCGCTTAAATGTAGAATACACAGAAAATGATGGTATTGGTAAAATCTTAAATCTTTGCTTCGAAGATTATGTAGAAGAAAACTTGATTCAACCAACTATCGTATATGGTCATCCAAAAGAAATTTCTCCACTTGCCAAAGCAAGTCGTGAAAATCCATTGGCTACAGAACGTTTTGAAGCGTTCATTTATGGCCGTGAATTGGCAAATGGCTTCTCCGAGTTAAATGACCCAATCGACCAAAAACAACGTTTCTTGGATCAATTGAAAGAACGTGAAGCTGGTGATGATGAAGCTCACCGTATGGATGAAGACTTCGTCAATGCTCTTGAATACGGTTTACCACCAACAGCAGGTTTGGGCGTTGGTATCGACCGTCTTGTTATGTTCTTGACAGACTCTGCATCCATTCGCGATGTATTGTTGTTCCCATTGATGAAACCTGAAACATCTCAAGTACAAGAAGAAGAAATAACTGAATAATTTTTAAATTAAAGGCTGTAATAGAATGCGGTGAAACTGTGTTCTATTACAGCCTTTTTTGTGTGCTAGTAAGTAGATATGCATGAAGTGCTTGGTATATATTACCTTACATATTAATAATGGTTATCGATATATGAAAAAGTTTATACAATTATATTCTATAATTTAACGTAATATTCATTTTGTATAAAACTCATAATTACGATAATTGCATGTATAATGGGTATAATTAACAGCTATAAATTAAATTGTATAAATGTTAGAATATACATATAGATAAAGAATACGCCTAACTAAATGAGATAGCTATCAATTACTAAAGGGGTATACATCTTATATTTATGTACATAAGTTCCATTAATTTTAATTACAACTCTTATATTAGGAGGAACGTATTATGAAACACATGAAGGTCGCATTTTCTCATAAGGCACAATATTACTTTGGTCCTTTAGAAGGTCGTGCAAGTGTTGATTTAAGTCAAACTGATTTTACTGATATAGCAGCCATCGTTATTAGTGAAAATGATACTGCTATCTTAGAAAATGAAACTGTAAAATCCTTTGGCATCCCTATTTTTTTAGTGGTTTTTGATAATACTGTTGATATAGATCAATTCATGGGGAAAGTGGAACGTGTAATTGATGGTTCTAGTACAAACTTTGACTTGTATAAACGTCAAATAGAGGCTGCTGCAGATAAATATGAAGAATCTACATTGCCTCCATTCTTTAAAGCATTAGCAGATTATGTAGAAGAAGGTAATTCTCAATTTGATTGCCCAGGTCACCAAGGTGGTCAATTCTACTGTAAACATCCTGCAGGTCGTGCATTCTACGATTTCTACGGCGAAAACGTGTTCCGTTCTGACCTTTGTAATGCGGACGTTGCATTGGGCGACCTTTTAATCCATGAAGGCCCAGCTTGTGCAGCTCAACAACATGCAGCACAAGTATATAATGCAGATAAAACTTATTTCGTATTAAATGGTACATCTTCATCCAATAAGGTTGTATTGAATGCTCTATTAACACCTGGCGATATCATTTTATATGATCGTAATAACCATAAATCTATTTGCCATGGCGCTCTTGTTATGGCTGGTGCAACACCTGTATACCTTGAAACAGCTCGTAACCCATTCGGTTCTATCGGCGGTATTTTGGAACACTGCTTTGACGAAAAATATATTCGTGAATTGATTGCTGAAAAAGATCCAGAAAAAGCAAAAGCTGAACGTCCTATTCGCTTGGCTGTTATCCAATTAGGTACATACGATGGTACTATTTACAATGCTCGTCAAGTTGTTGATAAAATTGGTCACCTTTGCGATTACATCTTCTTTGACTCCGCATGGGTTGGTTACGAACAATTTATCCCTATGATGAAAGATTGCAGCCCATTACTTTTGGAATTAGGTCCTAATGACCCAGGCGTATTGGTAACTCAATCCGTTCATAAACAACAAGCTGGTTTCTCTCAAACATCTCAAATCCATAAAAAAGATAAGCACGTTAAAGGTCAAGATCGTTATGTAAACCATAAACGTCTTAACAATGCATTTATGATGCATGCGTCTACATCTCCATTCTATCCATTATTTGCAGCACTTGACGTAAATGCTAAGATGCATGAAGGCGAAGCTGGTAAAAAACTTTGGATTGACTGTGTAGAAACAGTTATTGATGCTCGTAAAACTGTATTGAAACATTGTAAATATCTTCGTCCATTAGTACCTCCTGTTGTACATGGTAAAAAATGGGAAGATGGGGATACAAAAGCAATGGCTCAAGATGTGGAATACTTCGCATTTGAACCTAATGCTAAATGGCACTCCTTCAAAGGCTATGGTAAAGGTCAATACTTTATCGATCCTTGCAAATTCCAATTGATTACACCTGGTATCGATGTAGAAACTGGTGAATACGAAGATTTCGGTATTCCTGCCAATATTCTTGCAAACTACTTGCGTGAAAATGGTATCATTCCTGAAAAATGTGACTTGAACACAATTTTATTCTTGATGACACCAGCAGAATCCAAAACTAAGATGGATGATTTAGTAGCGCAATTGATTCGTTTCGAAGAATTAATTGAAGCCGATGCACCTATGCAAGATGTTTTACCATCGATTTACTATGCTAATATCGATAAGTATAAAGGCTATCATATCCGTCAATTATGCCAAGAAATGCATGATTTCTACAAAGATAGACAAGTTAGTACATTGCAAGAACGCTTGTTCTTACATGACTACTTCCCAGAATATGTATTAAATCCTCAAGATGCAAACTTTGAATTCCAACGTGGTAAAGGCGAACTTGTACCATTAGATGAAGCTGAAGGCCGCATTGCTCTTGAAGGCGCTCTTCCTTATCCTCCTGGAGTATTGTGTGTACAACCTGGTGAACGTTGGTCCAAGACTGCTTGTGATTACTTCTTAGCACTACAAGAAGGCATTAATAAGTTACCTGGCTTTGCTCCTGAAATTCAAGGTGTATACATTACACCACAACCAGATGGAACTAAAAAAGCATATGGTTATGTATTGAAAAAAGAATTTGAAAAATAACACTATTGTGTGCCGTCAGAGTTTCTCTGACGGCGCCACAATCAATAAAAAGGTGGTAAAACTATGAGTACAGGCAAAAATAAAATGTCCGTATTGCAGCTGACAATTTTAACAGCTGTAAATATGATGGGCTCCGGTATTATCATGTTGCCAACAAAGTTGGCACAGGTAGGTGCTCTTTCAATCGTATCTTGGTTGATCACAGCCGTAGGCTCCATGTGTTTGGCATACGCATTTGCTAAATGTGGTATGTATGGACGCAAAGGTGGCGGCATGGGTGGTTATGCTGAATATTCCTTCGGTAAAGCAGGGAACTTTATGGCAAACTATACCTATGGTGTATCTCTTTTGATTGCTAATATTGCAATTGCTATTTCCGCTGTAGGGTATGCAGCAACCTTTGCTGATGCAACATTAACACCATTAATGACTGGTATTTATACAATTTTCACGTTATGGCTTGCAACAGTATTGAACTTTGGTGGTGCTAGTATTACAGGTCGTGTATCTAGCTTTACTGTATGGGGCGTTATTGCACCAGTACTTGTAATTAGTACTGTAGGTTGGGCATATTTCTCCGCAGATATGTATGTGGCAAACTGGAATGTCAACAACATGCCATTTGGCGAAGCTGCTACAAACTCCATCGCCATGACATTGTGGGCTTTCCTTGGCCTAGAATCCGCATGTGCTAATGCTGATGCTGTAGATAATCCAGAAAAGAATGTACCAAAAGCCGTTCTTGGTGGCACATTAGGCGCTGCTTTGATTTATATCGTTTCTACTAATATGATGTTTGGTATTGTACCAGCTAGCGAACTCGTTAATAGTAACGCACCATTCGGTCTAGCGTTCGCATCTATGTTCAATGGTACAGTTGGTAAGATTGTTATGGGCCTTATGGTTATGTCTTGCTTCGGTTCCTTACTTGGTTGGCAGTTCACGATTGCGAACGTATTTAAAGGTGCCGCTGACGAAGGCTACTTCCCTAAATTGTTCAGTAAAATTACATCTAAAGATGCTCCAGTAGTTGGTATGGTAACAATTACTATCTTGCAATCTTTTATGAGTTTGATGACAATTAGTCCTTCCTTAAGTGAACAATTCGAAACATTGGTTAACTTGGCCGTTGTAACGAATATTATTCCTTATCTATTATCCATGGGTGCCGTTATCGTATTGATGAAAGCTGCAAAACGTGCTGGTAGTGAACTTAAAGGTACGACATTCATCGCCTTTATCGGTTCCTTATATAGCTTATATGCATTGTATGCATCTGGTTTTGACGCTATGACATACGGTTCTATTGTAACCTTTGCAGGTTGGACATTATACGGTTTCGTATCCGATCGTTTTGATTTAGAACATAATATTGGTAAATAGTACCATTAAGCTATTGTTATAAGAACTTTGGCGATACTATCTCCTTTGAATAGTCCTCTGCTATTAGAAGTATAGAATTCTAATAGTGGGGGGCTATTTTGTGTGATTTCAAAAATACTCAATATTAAGGTATAATAAAATAATATAGGTATAAAAGGGGGTAATTATGGATATATTAGCTGCAAGGCGTTCCATAGAACAACGATTACTAAAGCAATCCGTTGCATTAATGTCGTTGGTGGCCGTTAGTGGTACTATTATGGGTGTAATTACTGGTTCTAGTGCCGTATTATTAGATGGTATATTTTCATTCATCGATGTAATCATTAAGATTATGATGCTTATGACGGCCAAATTGGTAGCCCGCGAAACAAGTAAACGGTTCCAGTTTGGATATTGGCAATTTGAGCCTCTTGTGCTCGTTGTGGAAGGATTTTTTATCCTATTGATTGTATTATACGCATTGATTAGTGGTATAGGGGATTTACTAAATGGTGGTCGCCATGTTGATTTCGGTATAGCTATTTACTATGCTATTTTCTTTACTATAGCCGATACAGCATATTATTTTTATGTACATCGCATTAATAAAAGTTTACAATCGAATCTAATCAAGTTTGATAATGTGAGCTGGTCTGTTGACGCGTGGCTTGAGGCAGCCATCCTCATCAGCTTTATAGCTGCTATCTTGTTAGAGGATACATCATACAGTTATTTGGCGGTATATATTGACCCTATCGTTTTGATTGTACTAGCATTGCAAATGACACCATCTGTTATTAAGATTATTGTACCTTCTACAAAACAAATCTTGGGATGGGCGCCTTCATCCTTGCATGATGAGGTACAAGAAATCATGGATCGTTTTATGGAAAAATATTCATTTAAGGATTATGTGACGAGTGTACAGGCTTATGGTAACTCGCGCATCATAGAGATTGATATTCTAGTGCCAAAGAAATTTCCTTATCAAACAATAGCAGAACTTGATCGTATTCGAAATGAAATAGATGAAGAAATCGGCGGTAATCCCACAGAGAAATGGGTCACTATTTCCTTCACTGCCACACGTAAATGGATGGCTAAGGATTATCTTCTCGATGAAGAAGATGATGAATAATGCTATATTTTATGGTATACTTAAATGTATTAAAATACTAAATTGTACGACATAATAGAAGAGGCTGATACTATGTTAGATTTGAAATTTGTCCGAGAAAATCTCGAATTAGTAAAACAAAATTTGGATAATCGTCATACAAAGGGTGATCTTGATACCTTTGTTGCTGCGTATGATGAACGAAAACAATTGATTCAAAAGGTTGAAGAATTAAAGGCATTACGTAATTCTGTAACAGAAGAAATCAGCCAATTAAAACGCAATAAAGAAAATGCAGATGATAAAATTGCAGAAATGAAACGCGTTGGCGATGAAATTTCTGAATTAGATGGTCGCATTCGCGAAGTAGAAGAATCTTTGCGCAACGCTGCATTGATGTTGCCGAATATGTGTGATGCATCTGTTCCTGTTGGTGCTGATGAAGATGAAAATGTGGAACAACGCAAATGGGGTGAACCACGTCAATTTAATTTTGAACCAAAAGCGCATTGGGATATCGGCGAAGAATTAGATATTCTTGATTTTAACCGTGCTGTAAAAATGTCCGGTGCTCGCTTTACCGTATATAAAGGCTTAGGTGCTCGTTTAGAACGTGCTCTTATTAACTTCATGGTTGATCTTCATGTTGATAAGCAAGGCTATACAGAAATGATGACACCGTACATGGTAACTCGTGAAACGTTGACAGGTACAGGTCAATTGCCTAAATTTGCTGAAGATATGTACCACGTTGAGAATACAGAATACTTTTTGATTCCTACTGCTGAGGTTACATTAACAAATTATCACAGCGGTGAAATCTTGAGTGAAGATGAATTGCCTAAATATTACACTGCATTTACTGCCTGTTTCCGTGCTGAAGCAGGTTCAGCTGGCCGTGATACACGTGGCTTGATTCGTCAACATCAATTTAATAAGGTAGAAATGGTAAAACTTTCAAAACCAGAAGATTCTTGGAATGAATTAGAAAAATTGACAGATAATGCAGAAGAAGTATTACGCCTATTAGAATTGCCATTCCGTGTTATTACATTGTGTACTGGTGATATCGGCTTTGGTTCTGCTAAAACGTATGACGTAGAAGTATGGATGCCTGCACAAAATAAATATAGAGAAATTTCTTCTTGCTCCAATATGACGGACTTCCAAGCTCGTCGTGCAAATATTAAATTCCGTCGTGGTCCTAAAGGCAAACCTGAATTCGTTCATACATTGAATGGTTCTGGCCTTGCAGTAGGTCGTACCGTAGCGGCAATTTTGGAAAATAATCAACAACCAGATGGTTCCGTTGTGATTCCTAAGGTGTTGGTTCCATACATGGGTGGCGTAGAAAAAATTACGCCTGCCAAATAAGGAGGTCCCATGAAATTCTTTATAGATACAGCCGAATTTAGTGAAATTAAAGATGCTTACTCTTATGGCTTTATCGACGGGGTAACGACAAACCCATCCCTAATTGTGAAAGCTAAACGTGATTTAAAACAAGTAATCAAGGAAATTGCGGATCTTGTAGATGGCCCTGTGAGTGCAGAGGTCATTGCTAGTGATGCACCGGGTATGATTGAAGAAGCACATGAGCTTGTAAAACTGGGATCTAATGTGGTTGTTAAAATTCCAATGACTCCAGAAGGCTTAAAAGCCGTTGCAGTGCTTTCAAAAGAAGGAATTAAGACAAATGTAACATTGATTTTCTCTGCTAATCAAGCATTATTGGCGGCTCGCGCTGGTGCTACATTTGTGAGTCCTTTTGTTGGACGTATTGACGATATTAGCATGGATGGATTGACCTTAATTCAAGACATTGCGGATATCTTTGCTATTCACAGTATTAATACTGAAATTATCGCTGCTAGCGTACGTACACCATTGCATATTTTACAATGTGCGAAAGCTGGTGCCCATATTGCAACAGTGCCATATAAAGTGTTGTTACAAGCTATGAAACATCCATTGACCGATGCAGGGTTAGAAAAATTCATGGCTGATTGGAAACAAGCTAATCAATAAGTAATATAAACATCTTTTTAAGGAGGCCCTAAAATGGATCGTACTTTATCTTTAGAATTTGCTCGTGTAGTCGAAGCAGCTGCACTTCGTAGTGGTCGTTTGTTAGGTCGTGGTCAAAAAGACGAAGCCGATGGCTTAGCTGTTGATGCAATGCGTCAAGCATTTGACTCTGTCCGTATTTCCGGTACCGTTGTTATCGGTGAAGGTGAAATCGACGAAGCTCCTATGTTATATATTGGTGAACATGTTGGTGCAGGCGGTCCAGAAGTAGATATTGCAGTAGATCCGATTGAAGGCACAAATTTGATTGCCAAAGGACAAAATGGTGCTATTGCTGTTATGGCGATTGCTGAAAAGGGTGGCTTGTTACATGCACCTGACATGTACATGGAAAAGATTTGTGTAGGTCCTCGTGGTGCTGGCGCTATTGATATTACAAAATCTTTGACAGAAAATATTCAAAACGTAGCTGCAAAGATGGGCCGTAAGGTTGATGAAATCAACTTGGTAATGCTAGATCGTGAACGTCATTATGGCTTAATGAAGGAAGCTCGTAATTTAGGAGCTCGTATTATGCTTATTTCTGATGGTGATGTTAACCCTGCAATGGAATGCTGTATCGAAGGTTCTGGCGTACATATGGTTGTCGGTACTGGTGGTGCACCAGAAGGCGTATTAGCCGCAGCAGCACTTAAATGTGCAGGTGGCGATATGCAAGCTCGTTTGAAACCAGGAAATGAAGAAGAAATTCGTCGTTGTCATGAAATGGGTGTCAAAGATGTTAACCAAGTATTGACACTTGATGATTTAGTGCGTACTGACGATGTAATCTTTGCTGCTACAGCGATTACACGTGGTAACTTATTGAATCCTATTCAATACTTCCCAGGCGGTGCTCGTACGCATACTATTGTAATGCGCTCTAAAACAGGCACTGTACGATTCCTAGATACTATTCATAGAGATGAAAAATTAACAACATTGAAAGCTCGTTAATTTCTTTGCTTTCAGTAAATAGTCTGTGTAGACCCCTAAGATTAGATTGATAATCTTAGGGGTTTTTACTTGATGAGAAAGCCTAAAAAATAGTATAATAATCGTTAGTATATAACAGTGTGACGAATATGGTTATACATGAACATAACCATTTTGATATAAGAAATGTAGGAGGAATTCTTTTGGAAAAGCTCGTTATTAAAGGCGGTAATCAGCTGAATGGTCGCGTGCGCGTTAGTAGTGCGAAAAATGCGGTGTTGCCTATTATTGCAGCTACTTTATTAGCATCAACACCGAGTAAATTATTGGAAATTCCAAATTTAGAGGATGTTGGTACCATCTCCCAAGTTATTGAGTCTTTGGGCGTTAAGATTACACGAAACGAAGCTGATGATGAAATTATCTTCGATGCATCCATGTTGACGGCTACCGAAGCTCCTTATGAATTGGTACGCAAAATGAGAGCATCCTTCCTTGTGATGGGACCATTATTGGCTCGCAAAGGGGAAGCTAAGATTTCTATGCCTGGTGGTTGTGCTATTGGTGCGCGCCCTATCGATTTACATTTAAAAGCGTTTGAAGCATTGGGTGCAAAAATTGAAATCACAGAAGATTATGTATATGCACATGCTCCAGAGGGCTTACAAGGCACTCAAATTTACTTGGATTTCCCAAGTGTAGGGGCCACTGAAAATGTAATCATGGCTGCTTCTATGGCTAAGGGTAAAACAGTTATTGAAAATGCTGCAGAAGAACCAGAAATCGTTGATTTAGCTACATTCTTGAATGCGATGGGGGCCAATATTCGCGGTGCAGGTACGAATGTGATTCGTATTGAAGGCGTAGAATCTCTGCATGGTGCTATCCATACCGTTATTCCAGATCGTATTGAAGCTGGTACATATTTAATTGCTGCGGCTATGGCTGGTGGTGATGTATTCGTAGAAAATGCATTACCTGAACATTTGAAACCAGTAGTGGCTAAATTGAAAGAAGCCGGCGTTACCGTAGAAGAAGATATTGACGGTATTCGTGTTATTAGCACTGGCAAAGGCTTAAAAGCTGTAGATATTAAAACATTACCATATCCTGGATTCCCTACAGATATGCAAGCTCAATTCATGGCGTTCACTACTATTGCGGAAGGCACAAGTACAGTAACGGAAACTGTATTTGAAAATCGTTTTATGCATGTTGCTGAATTGCGTAAGATGGGGGCTCATATAGATATTGATAATCGACAAGCTATCGTAGAAGGGATGCAATCCTTACATGGCGCTGTTGTGAATGCAACTGATTTACGTGCTGGGGCGGCTTTAGTTTGTGCAGGCTTAGCTGCGGAAGGTACAACAGAAGTAGGTCGTTTACATCATATCGATCGCGGTTATGATGATTTAGTGGGTAAATTGAAAAGGTTAGGTGCCGATATTGTTCGGGTTGACGAATAAGAACAAAAGGCCAAAACAGAATACAAAGAAACGAAGCCGGCGTAAACAAGTGCCGGCTTTGCGTCGCAGTCAAGATAATGATGCAAAAGCTAAAAAAGAGTCGGTTGTAGAGCGCACTTCGCGAGCTGCTATGGTCAAGGTAACGGAATTACGCCGTAAAGAGCGCCGTCAAAAACGGACGAAACCGATTGCAAAGACCACTCCAGCTATGACATTGAAGCGTATTGTATCCCCTCAGAATGTAGGAGAAACGGTGTTTAAATTTGGTCGTTCCCTTACATTTGATTTGGGTATCGATTTAGGTACAGCCAATGTTTTAATCTATGTCAAGGGCAAAGGACTTGTTCTAGATGAACCTGCTTGTGTAGCGAAAGATACTCGGACTGGCGATGTATTAGCAGTAGGTGAAAGCGCACGTCGCATGATAGGTCGAACACCGACGGGGATTGAGGTCATACGACCTGTGCAAGCAGGTGTTATAGCGGATTATGACATGACAGAATTTATGCTCAAGTATTTTATTCGTTCTGTTGTTCCTGCATCTCGTCTCATGAAAACACGTATCGTTGTTTGTGTTCCATCGGGGATTACTCCTGTTGAAAAACGTGCTATTCTTGAAGCATTACTACGAACTGGGGCTAAGAAGACGGTTCTTATTGAAGAGCCTTTAGCAGCGGCTATGGGCACAAATTTAAATGAAGCGGATAAGGTTGGTGCTATGGTCGTAGATATAGGCGGTGGCACTACGGATATTGCCGTCCTTTGTGATACAGGTGTCGTAGTGAGTGAATCGTTGCGTATTGGCGGAGATTCTTTTAATGAGGCTATTATTCAATATGTACGGCGCAAGAAAAAGCTTGTCATTGGTCCTCTAACGGCGGAAGAAATAAAGATATCTGCAGGCACTGTAGACCGACGTTCTGAAGAGCGAGAGGTAGAAATTCGAGGGCGTGATGTTATTAGCGGTTTGCCTAAGATAGTTACATTACATTCGCTAGAAATACAGCGTGCATTAGAGTCTCAAGTTATGAGTATTCTTGAGGCAATTAAGTCTATATTGGAAAAAACGCCACCTGAATTGGTGGCTGCTATAGGCGATCATGGTATCATTCTCACCGGTGGTGGGGCATTGATTAGCGGGCTTGACCGTGTTATTTCTCGATCTGTTGGTATAGCTGCTTATTTAGTCGAATTACCAAGGTATGCGGTAATTAAAGGGGTAGCAAAAACATTAGATGAAATGTCATCGTTGAGAGATACATTAGAAGACTTACAATAGAATTAGAAAAGCTGAGGTGGGAAACTGTCTCAGCTTTTTGTATTATTGCGAGAAATAGTGTATACTACAAGTGAATAGATTGTATAAAATTAATAATAAAGTATAATCTAATTTGAGTTGTTATATCTAGTTCTGATTTATAACAGAATACGTTAACATACAGAATTTATAAACTCTATATATTGTAAAGGAGTTCGATGATGATACGCCTTAAAACAGCCGCTATAATGGCATCTATTATGGTAACAACTACTGTTACTGCTTGTGCCGGTGATTTGACAGCCGTGCGAGTATCCGATTATGATGGCGCAAGCCGTATTGTTTTTGATATGACTGAATTACCTTTATCCTGGACTAAGTCATATAACGCAAACCAAAATACGGTTACCTTGAACTTAGCCAATACAACTAATAAAATTTCCAATGCCGCAGAGCGTACAACACATAATATCGGTGTGTTAAAGGGTATGTCCTTTCAACCTACTAATGATGGTTTACAAGTGAGACTATCTGCCAATCAATCGATTAATTATCATGCTTTCACCCTATCAAATCCCAATCGTGTGGTTGTTGATTTGTTTTCAGATTACAGTCAGAAGACAACGAAAAGTGTAGGTGCATCGATTCAGACTGCTAACATAAAAACAGCAGTTAACGAGGGATTAATTCGCGCTTATGCGATGACAGTTAACAATGATGCACCAATGGTGGTAGCAAGTGTGCCCGGTGGAAAACCGTTGTCCTCGATTTCACAGCAACACATTGCTGCTGTCGGTTTATCCGTTCCGGGAAAGAGCTTTGATAAACCGTATTCGGTTAGTGCATCTGGTGAGGTAGATTTAAATCGCATTCAATCCATTGGCGTTCTTCGCTATACGCCAAGTAGAGGGTATTTTATAGAAGAGAAGAAACCATTGTTGCAGGCTAAGACACCTAAATCTACGTTGGTGATTACCACTGTAAATGGTCCACGTAGAAATAATGCTCTTACGCTATATACATCTAGTTTTGGTGAAAGTACAAATACAAATGAATTCGGTTATGAAGTGACAGTAAGTAATGGGAAGGTTCTTAAGGTGGGAAATGGCAATTCCGCATTAGGGAACAATCAATTTGTATTGTCTGCTCATGGTGAGGCCATAGCTTCATTAAAATCTTTAAAAGTGGGCACGCCTGTTGTATTACAACCACGTCAGGAACTTGCGAAGGTAGAAACTGCTGGTGGCGCTATGGTTGAAGGGGGCACACTGGTTTTACATAATGGTAGTTATGTGGGCCCTAAAGATTCTACGAATCGTAGTCGAAGTTTCATCGGCACAACAAAGGATGAAAAGCTCGTTGTAGCCACTGTAGATAAACATAATGCTTCATCTGTAGGTGTTACACTGGAAGAAGGGGCTAACTTATTGACCTCTTTGGGGGCGATTAATGGATTTGAATTATCCAATCAGGGTAGTGTTGATGTAGAGGTTGATGGCCATTATACTCACAAAGGTAATGAAACGCCTAGTGCTTATGAAAAAATACTTATAATCAAGTAATGAGTTGCATACAATTTTGTTTGAAAAAAAGCTAGAGATTTAGTATAATGTCTTTATGTATTCTATTGTAAAAGGAGGGATCGTTATGAAAAAGACATTTTTAGCCTTAGCGGCTTTAACAGCACTAGGGATTACTTCTGTAATGGCGGCCCCTGTATCATACCAAAGTGTATTAACAGGTAAAGTTGCTT
>OGIO01002059.1_pt1 | contig 13454 bp, 10 predicted proteins | sample 1571841 | NCBI WGS metagenome assembly OGIO01 (sample SAMEA2582111, study PRJEB24529) | metagenome | biome: Human gut stool | place: China | collected 2011
TTAGAGCAGGAACTTGCAACATTAGATATAAAAAATGCAGCATCAATTGATTTGAAAAATTATACAGCTGAAGGAGAGTATGATGTTCCAGTAACAATAGAAACCGCTACGGGAGTAACTCTGACAGAGCAGCCAAGTGTAAGAATTATGTTAAAAGAAAAGACGGATGTATCTGAGCAAAGTGGAGTTGAGAAATCAAGCAGCATAGATAATAAGACGACAGATAGTTCAAAAAAAGATTGATAATAAGACAAACGAGGAAAATAGGGAGGCAAAAAATGGTAAGCGGAAAAGTGATAATTAAAAATCCAACAGGATTGCATTTACGCCCCGCTGGTTTATTTTGCAAAACAGCCATGCAATTTGGCGCAAAAATTACAATTGAAAAAACGACTAGGACTGGTGAACTGACAGCAAATGCAAAAAGTGTATTGAGCATATTAGGAGCCTGTATTAAAAGTGGAGATGAAATTACAATTGTTTGTGATGGAGAAGATGAAGAAAAAGCATTAGATGAAATGATAGCAATTGTGCAGGCTGGCTTGGGAGAATGATAAGCTTGTCAAATTAAAAATCATAAAGGAAGTAGGAGGAAGAAGACAAATGTGTAAGGCAACATTAGTAATTATGGCTGCAGGAATCGGGAGCAGATTTGGCGGAGGAATTAAACAGTTAGAGCCGGTGGGACCAAATGGTGAAATTATTATGGATTATTCTATCTATGATGCAATGGAAGCCGGCTTTGATAAGGTTGTATTTGTAATTAGAAAAAATCTTGAAAAAGATTTTAAAGAAGTTATTGGAAATCGCATTGAAAAAGTCATTGATGTTGACTATGCATATCAAGAATTAGACGATATTCCGGAGAAATATCAAGAAACATTTGCAGAAAGAACAAAACCATGGGGAACAGGACAGGCGATTTTGTGTTGTAAAGATGTTGTGGATTCACCGTTTTTGGTAATCAATGCAGATGATTATTATGGAAAACAGGCATTTAAAGAAGCATACGATTATTTAACAAAAGAGAGCGTGAAAGATGAAATCTGCATGGTGGGCTTCGTACTGAAAAATACATTGAGTGACAATGGAAGTGTAACAAGAGGAGTGTGCAAAGTTAATGAATCTAATATGTTGGTAGAAATTAATGAAACGCACGATATAGAGAAGACAGAAGATGGAGCTGTTGTTAAATGTGAAAGCGGAGATAAGAAAATAGATGTAGACTCTCCGGTTTCTATGAATATGTGGGGATTACATCCAGATTTCTTTGCTATTTTAGAAAATGGATTTGTAGAGTTTTTAGAAAATGTAGATGCAACAGATTTGAAAGCGGAATACTTACTTCCAACAATTATAGGGGGGCTTTTGGAAGAAAAGAAGTTATCGGTTCGTGTGCTGCAATCTAAAGATAAGTGGTTTGGAGTGACATACAAAGAAGATAAAGTGGATGTAGTTAATGCAATTAATAATTTAATTGAAACAGGAGTATATCCTAATAAATTATTTTAATCATAGTTAAGGGGCGATAAATAGTGAAAAAAGGGAAACTTATAATTATAGGTCTTGTTGTGATGGCATTAATTTCAGGATGTGGAAAAACAGCAGATTCAAAAGAAAATAAAGCCAATTCAACAGAACAGACAAAAGATATCGAAACAGCTAATGAAACAGAACAAAATAAAGACGTGCAGACGGAAGAAAATGCTGATAAACAAAAGGGAGAGGAACAGCAAATTCCAGATGAGCAAAATGTTTCTGTTCAAACAGGTGACAATATAAAAGTATATTATAGTAATGCTGATGCTTCTGGATTTGAAAGTGAAGAGGTGGCAGTAGAATCATTATCGTCAAATGAAGTGTTAAAAGCATTGGTCGATAAGGGAGTGCTTCCTGTAGATGTTTCGCTTTTAAGCTTTAAAGAATTTGAAAAAGATAATGAAAAATTATTAGAGTTAGATTTTTCTGATAAATTTAACACTTATATTAAAACGTTAGGTACTTCAGCAGAATACTATATTGTAGGAAGTATTTGTAATACATTTTTGGATGCATATGGAAGTGATAAAATTCATATTACAGTAAATGGAGATGTCTTTACAACCGGACATGCGGAATATCCGGGATTTATGGGAAAATTTAATTAATAAATAAAAATCAGTACACGGAGATATTTGATTCGTGTACTGATTTTTGTTTTGCCTGGATGGAATATATAAAAACAAATTTGCGTTAGTTAGTTTTTTAATAGTTTCCTTTGAATCCAGTCAGAAATATAAGAAAAAGTATTTTTTATAAGCTCCAGTTCGATTCTTATATAATTGCCAAGATGTCTCATGCGGAAAGGAACTTTATTGCAAGATTTACGTTTTTCCCAACCTTCTTTTAATCCTTCTTTATAGTCGTTGCCGAAATTGATTTTGCAGAAAAATAAATATTTAACGAAATAACCGACAACAAGAGGTATAAAATTTAGTAAGAGTTGAAAGAATGGCATATTTTTATAATTTAGCCAAATACTATTTCTTGCAGATAACTTCACTTTAAATGTATTGTATTTAGAACCGCTTGTTCCGCTTCCAACATGATATACAAGAGCTGTAGGGCAATAAGTGTTTTGATAGCCATATATTTTCGCACGATATCCCACATCAATATCTTCTAAGTAAGCGAAATGTGACTCATCAAAATAACCAATCTTTTCAAAAATTTTCTTGCGGTAAATGGCAGCTCCGGCGCAAGCTGAAAAAATCTTGTCTGTATTCTGGTAATTCTGAACAGAACGACCTGCACCTCTACATACGCCCCAACCAAGAACGGTATACAAATCGCCTGCACTGTCAATAAGATCAGGATGATACATTTGAATCATCTTACTACTAACAGAAAAAATAGAAGGAGATTCTTCTATGGCCTGAATCATAGCTTCTACATAATGGGTGTCAACAGTAGTGTCGTTATTTAAAAGAATCACGTAAGGCGTTTGTGCATGACGTATACCTGTATTGACAGCAGTACTGAATCCATAGTTTTCCTTTAAAGCAATCACTTCAATATCAGGATAATATTGTGCCATGTATTCAAGACTGCCATCTGTTGAATGATTATCAACAACAAGAATTTTAAAATCTTTACATGTTTGTACTTCTAAAGATTTTAAACAGGGCTCCATAAAATGTTTTCCGTTATAATTTGGAATAATTATTGTGACTTTCATAATATCCTCACTTTTAAGCATAATCTTATTGCATTATAACAAATCTCTTTTTTAGAATCTATAAAAAAGCAAAATTATTTATAAAAACTATATTTTTTACATAAATGTTACAAAATAATGAAGAAATATGTGTAAAATTAGTGTTTTTACTTGTTCAATAGAGTAAAATGTTGTATTATATAACAGATAGTGTAATTAGAAAATTGAGTGAATACTTTATTAGATTATATATTATGTAAAAGATAAGAGGTTAAAATAAAATGATTAAAGAAAATCAAAAATTGCTGAATCAAATTCAGGTTGTACTAGATGGAATTGTAATCATATTAGCTTATGCGTTGTCATGGTATATCCGTTTTCGGAGTGGTATATTTGAATTAGATGAATGGTATCTGTCTTTGCAGGAATATATGAAATGGTTATGGGGGATTGTTCCTGGATTTTTGATGCTATATTATATTTTTAAACTGTATGTTCCTAAGCGGGTTCTTGGTAGAAGACTAGAAGCGTGGAGAATTTTACAAGCAAATATAATCGGTGTTATGGCATTGATTGTTGTATTATACGTTATAAAACAGCCTAATATATCTCGAACAATGCTTTTTGTGTTCGGTGTAGTTGATGTGTTTGGAGAAGTTCTGGAAAGAAATCTAGTACGTATGATATTGCGTAAGATACGAAAAAACGGATATAATCTAAAGCACATTATCTTAGTTGGATATAGTAATGCAGCAGAAGAATATATAGATCGAATCAAAGCAAATCCTGAATGGGGATATCAAATAAGAGGAATTTTGGATGACAGCATTGAAATAGGTTCAGAATATAAAGGGATTAATGTAATTGGCTGCACAGACGATTTACAAATTATCCTTCCTGAAAATAAACTTGATGAGATTGTAATTACATTAGGGTTGGACGAGTATAACAAATTAAGAAAAATTGTCAATATGTGTGAAAAATCGGGAGTTCATACAAAGTTTATTCCCGATTATAATAATATTATTCCTACAAAACCTTATACAGAAGATATTCAAGGACTTCCGGTTATTAATATAAGACATGTGCCTTTAAATAACTGGATCAATCGTTTTATGAAACGGTCGATGGATATATTCGGAGCGTTAGTTGCAATTATTTTGTTCTCTCCGATTATGTTAGTTGTATCAATTATAATTAAAGTAACCGATCCGGGTCCGTTGATATTTAAACAAGAACGTATTGGATTGAAGAATAAACCGTTTTATATGTATAAATTCCGTTCTATGGTTGTACAAAAAGAAAAAGATGAGAAAAAAGGATGGACTGTTAAAAATGATCCGCGTGTGACACCTATAGGAAAATTTATTCGAAAAACAAGTATTGATGAACTACCACAATTGTTCAATATATTAAAAGGTGATATGAGTCTTGTCGGACCTCGTCCGGAAAGACCACTATTTGTAGAAAAATTTAAAGAAGAGATTCCACGATACATGATAAAACATCAAGTCAGACCAGGATTGACAGGCTGGGCACAGGTGAATGGATATCGTGGAGATACATCTATCCGTAAACGTATAGAACATGATTTATATTATATTGAAAATTGGACATTAGGATTTGATATAAAGATTATTCTGTTAACGTTTCTTAAAGGATTTATTAATAAGAATGCATATTGATAAACAAAAATCAATTACACATAAGTAATATTATAATGTAAGATATTGTGAAAAGGTGCAAAATGAATAAAAGTGTAGATATAATTATTCCGACATATCGACCAGACGAAACAGTTGTCTATTTGATAAAAAAATTATTAAAGCAAACTTATCCGATTCATGAAATTCATATTATTGATACAGAAACAGGTATATTTCCTAAAGAATTAAAAAATTTAAGTGATAAAATCCGAATTTCAAAAATAAAGCCGGAACAGTTTGATCATGGGGGAACCAGACATGAAGGTGCAATGCAATCCCATGCAGATATTATTGTTTATATGACCCAGGATGCTATGCCGGTAAATGAATATTTAATTGAAGAATTAGTAAAAGCATTTGATAATGAAAAGATTGCAGCTGCTTATGCGAGACAATTACCGAATAGTAAATGTAATGTGATTGAGCGATATACAAGAGCATTTAACTATCCAGAACAGAGCAGAATAAAATCAATGGAAGATTTAGAAACATTAGGGATTAAGACATATTTTTGTTCAGATGTATGCGCAGCATACAGGAAATCGGTTTATGAGTCATTGGGAGGCTTTGAAGAAAAAACAATATTCAATGAAGATATGATTATGGCTGCAAAAATTATTCAATCCGGTGGACTAGTAAAATATGTTGCAGAAGCGAAAGTGATTCATTCACATAATTATAATTGTAAACAACAATTCCAGAGAAATTTCGATCTTGCTGTTTCGCAGGTTGAACATCCGGAAGTATTTCAAAACATTAAATCCGAGTCAGAAGGAATGCGTCTGGTTAAAAATACAATGATTTATTTAATTAAAATTAAAAAGCCGTGGCTTATTATTAAATTGATTTCGCAGAGCGGATTTAAATATATGGGTTACTGTCTTGGAAGAAAATATAGTCAGTTACCGATGTGGTTGATTAAAAAATGTACAATGAATCAGAGATATTGGTAGAAAATGGATTGATGTTTTAAATAAAATCATGTATGATATCAATCAGCGGAGTACAAACGGTAAGAGGAAAGGAAATAGTATGTCAAAGCGAAATAATCGTTCTGTGTCAAATCAGAAAATGAGAAAACAAGCGAATAGAAAAAAATCTCAAAATGTAAAAAGAGCTCAAAAGAGAAGAGGCATGACAACGGGTAAAAAAGTTTTGGTTGGGATTTGCATTGTGCTTTTAATTTTTGTTATTGCTGCAATTGTTGGTGTGGCTTATGTTGGAAGCAAAATGGGAAAACTTAATGTTGGAAAATTAGATGTTGATGCCCTTAGTATTTCAGATGAATTGTCTTATGATGAATCCGGATATTTAAATGTTGCACTGTTTGGTCTGGATAAAAGAGCAAATAATGACGAGATGGGTGAACGAAGTGATACGATCATGGTTGCCAGTTTAAATAGAGAAACAAAAGAAGTAAAGATTTCATCTGTATATCGAGACACTTTACTACAACAAAAAGATGGAACATACAATAAGGCAAATTCAGCATATTCATTTGGTGGGGCAGAACAGGCTATCGCTATGTTGAATAAAAATTTGGATTTAGATATACAACATTATGTTACAGTTGATTTTGCTGCATTGGTGGATGTGATTGATGCGCTGGGTGGAATTGATATTGATGTAACAGATGAAGAAGTTGAATATTTAAATGGTTATATAATGGAAATAATTGAGAATACTGGTGTTAATACAGTTGCAGTAGAACATTCGGGTCTTCAGACTTTAAGTGGAGTACAGGCTACAGCGTATGCTAGAATCCGTTATACAGCAGGGGATGACTTTAAGCGTGCAGAGCGTCAAAGATTAGTATTGGCTAAAATAGCAGAAAAAGCTCAGCATGCAGATTTAGCAACAATAAATAAGATTATTGATAAAGTATTTCCTAAAATAGAAACAAACTTCACTTTAAAAGAGATTTTGGCTTATGCAAAAGATGCCATGAAGTATCAGCTGGCAGATACTACTGGTTTTCCGGAAGTAAAAGATACTATGGATTATGAAGATGCAGGAAATGTTGTCGTTCCTCTAACATTAGAAAGTAATGTTAGAACTTTGCATCAATATTTATTTGGTGAAGATGGATATACACCGTCATCTACGTTATCGGCTATTAACAGTGAACTTGAAAGTATAAGTCAAAATGGCAGTACGGGTACGACAGACAGTTCGGATTCTTATTATAATGACGGATATACTGATTATAGTAACCAAGGTTATGATGATGGAATTAATTATGATGATAGTACAACATATGATCCGGGGCAAACAGATTATAATGATTCAAACGACTATAGTGGTGACTATAATTATGGTTCTGATTCAAGTCAAAGTGATACAGGTGCAGGATATTAAATAAACTGTTTAAAATACTTAATGAGAGGATGAAAAGTTAATGAAAAAATGTATTAGCCGAGGGTACATGGCTTTAGTGACAGCACTTGTTGTATTTCTTGCATATGGGATTATAAGTTTTGCTGCTGAAGGAAAAGTACAAATTACAGATACTACTGGTAAGGTTGGAGAGGAAATTACAATTCCGCTTTCTATTAGCACAGCGGGAGAACCGATAGGAGATGGAAGTCTGACATTGAATTATGATAGTGCTATGTTAGAGTTTGTCGGTGGCGATAATGCAAGCGGTGGAGATGGAGTGGTTTCTTTAAACGCATCAGGAACAGGTACAGAAACAAGTTTAAATTACACAATAGTATTTAAATGTATAGGTGAAGGAAATACCGTGCTTCAAAGTACTGGATCTACGGCATATCTATTTTCAGATGAGACGTTATATTTACCGGATGTTTCAACTAATATTACAATTGCAGCTGCAGGAACATCGGAACAAGTACTGGCAAGCGGTGGAGATGGACTACTTGAAATCTCAGGAGTGCAGTATACAATTTATAATGATTTTACAGATGCTTTAATCCCTGTAGGATTTTCTAGAACGACTGTGAATTATAATGGCGCAGATTATAATGCAGTTGTGCAGGATGCATCAGGAGTTAAATTTGTCTTTGTGAAATCTGGTGACAGTGATCCGATTTATGCAATGTATAATGAATCAGATAATCATTTTGTACTGGCTAAACAGGTACAGTTAATAAATGATCAGTATATTTATGTTTTAGGAGAAGCTTCTAATACAGATAAATTGCCTAAAACATTTGGAGAAACAACATTAGATATGAACGGACTTGTTTTTCCAGTTTGGCAGGATAGCGAAAATAAAGAATTTTATCTAGTAAATGCATTAGGACCTTCTGGACAGATTGCTTTTTATCAATACGATACAACTGATAAAACATACCAAAGGTATGTAGAGCGTACTTCTGAGAAAGTAGGGGAGACAAAAGAAAAAGGACAGCTACTAGACCAGATTAAGAATGAAGTGTCAGACAATCTATTAAAAATTGCAATTATAATTGTGGCAATAATTATAATTATGTTGATCATAATTATTGTTATAGCATCCAAATTAAGAAATGTAACAGACGAACTTAATCAATTATATGATGATTACGATGAAAAAAATGATTTGCCAAAGAAGAAAACGCGCGAACAATTTATACGCAAAGACGACGACTATGAAATAGAATATGATGATTACATGGAAGAAGACCATGATGCTTTTATGGATGATGAGTATGACGATTATGATGAATTCGATGATTATGATGATGAATCATATGAAACAAAACCATTACCACAAACGAAAAATAAAAAATCAGCTAGTAAAAAATCTTCTAAGAAAAAATATGATATAGAGTTTATTGACTTGTAGAAAAAATAAGAAAGTATATAAAAACTCCTTTTCTAATAACAAGAGTACAATATAGGGTTGTTTCTTGTTGTTGGAAAAGGAGTCATTTAGTTAAACAAAGTTTTTTTATACATTGAACACAAAATCATCACAAAGAATGATTATTATATCATTATAAAATACAAGAGAAAGAGGGAACTGATATGGAAAATCAATATAATTATTATAATCCGGATGATAACCAGTTTCAAAATAATTATTCACAGGGAGAACCTAATCACCAAAAAAATCCGAAAAAAATAACAAAAGTTATAGCAGTGATTGGATTAGCAATTATCTTTGGAATTGTTTCTTCAGGTGTATTCTTATCAACAAGTTATATTGGAACAAATATATTAGGATTAAATAAGAACTCGAATAGTGATGTAAAAGCAACGACAACAGCTGTTACAAAATCGTCCAGTGTTGTAACTTCAGATGTTTCTTCAATTGTCAATGATGTAATGCCATCAGTCGTTGCAATTACGAATATGAGCGTTCAGGAAGTACAGAATTTTTGGGGTCAAACATCCCAATATCAGAGTGAAAGTTGCGGAACCGGAATCATTATTGCGAAAACAGATAATGAGCTTCTTATGGTAACAAACAATCATGTAATTGCAGATAATGAATCTTTAACGGTTACATTTGATGATGATACAAGTGTGGATGCAGATGTAAAAGGAACTGATTCAGAGCATGATCTTGCTGTAATTGCTGTTCCATTGGATCAGATTTCTTCGAAAACAATGGAAAAAATTGCGGTTGCAACATTAGGAGATTCGACAGCTCTCCAGGTTGGTGAGCCAGCTATTGCAATTGGAAATGCTATGGGATATGGACAGTCAGTTACAACAGGTGTTATCAGTGCAGTAAATAGAGAAAGTACTACAACTGATGAGCAAACAGGTGAAACTGAAGAAACCGGCGTAAAATTAATTCAGACAGATGCTGCAATCAATCCAGGAAATAGTGGCGGTCCTCTTGTAAATGCAAATGGCGAAGTGATTGGTATTAATTCTTCTAAGTTAGCAAGTACAACAGTTGAAGGAATGGGGTATGCAATACCAATTAGTGATGTTTCTGACATTATTGATAATCTGATGAATCAAGAAACAAAACACAAGGTTTCTGAAGAGAAAAAAGGATACCTTGATGTAAAAGGATATGATGTAACAGAAGAAAGTGCTGAAAAATATAATATGCCTACAGGTGTTTATGTCGCTGAAATAGTCAAAGGCGGCGGGGCAGAAGAAGCTGGTATTACAAAAGGCAATGTTATTACAGCACTGAACGGAACAACAGTTAATAGTATGGAGGAACTACAGAAAGAGTTGGGATACTATGAGAGTGGTAAAACGGTATCTGTAACTATTCAAGTTCCTGAAAACAATGGAGAATGGACTGAAAAGACAGTAGATGTAAAACTTGGAAAATCTTCTAAATAAGAAAAAGTAGCTCTTACAAATGTCGATTTACACACGACAGAAGTAAGGGCTACTTTTCTTATTTAGATTAGAGTTGAAGCATTAATCAAATTCCGGATTAATTGCATAGAAATTTTTACTGTCTAAATTATCCTGCACAATTCTTAAACTTTCACCAAAACGTTGATAATGAACAATTTCTCGTTTTCTTAAAAAGCGTATAGGATCACATACTTCAGGGTCTTTCACAAGGCGTAAAATATTATCATAAGTAGTACGAGCTTTTTGCTCTGCTGCGACCTCGTAAGAACAACATAGCTGGAAACCCTTGAAAATACGCCATTTTGCGTAGGACAAGCCTTTTCCTGCTACGATTGCATAAGAACAAAAACATAGAAAAATGAAGATGAAGCAAGCTATCCTACATAGTTCCAATGGTTTCAGCAACTAAGACGTTCAACAATGAGCGTCTATTTTTTTACCCAAAATGAAAGGAGAATCAAACATTATGAAAAAGATTATGAAGCGATTGCTTACAGGTGTACTTACCCTTGCAACCGTATTTACTGCATTACCTGTCACACAGGTTCATGCTGCGGATTCCGTCTATACTACTACGGACGGTAAAGCAGGAACAATCGTCAAGATTGACAATGGTGGTTCAGAGGTTTCCAGCTTTGAAGAAAGCATAATGAACGCTGACGGGCAGATTGCCTACTGTATTGATATAAACACAAATTTCCAATCGGGATATAAGAATCGTATCAATGCAACGGAGCGAATGAGCGACGACCAAATATCTGATGTGGCGTTGAATCTGGAATACGTCAAACAGTATGAAGAAAAGCACAGTCTTTCCAGCAAACAAGTCTATCTGTTGGAACAATGTGTTGTCTGGCGAAGATTGAGCGTTCACTTAGGCTGGGGGTACAACAATGTACGAGCTGCCTATGATGAAGTGTCAGAGAAAATCCAGTCAGAAGTCTATGAGAACGCAAAGGCTTTCGCTAAAGAAAATAAAGACCGTTACGATTGCGGTGGTTACATCTATGTTGGTGAAGGACAGGACTTAGGACAGTTCTGGGCGAAGTTAGCTGTCGGTGATGGCAAGATTCAGAAATCGTCCAGTAATACAGCGATTACAAAATCTAATGACTGCTATTCTTTATCTGGTGCGACTTATGGTGTCTATTCTGATAAAGGCTGCACGAAATCAGTTGCCACACTTACGACAAATGCCAGTGGAAATACTGATACTGTGGAATTAAGAGCCGCAACATACTATGTAAAGGAAACGAAAGCTCCAAAAGGATTCCAGTTAGATAACAACGTCTATACCCTTACGGTAAAGGCTGGTGAAACTTCCACATTGAAAGTCAGCGATACACCAAAAGTCACAGACACTTTGGTTGAGCTTTTCAAGATTGATATGGAAACAGGAAAAGCAACCGCACAGGGTAACGCTTCTTTAGAGGGTGCGGAGTTCGTCTGGAAGTATTATGACGGTTATTACACAAAAGATAATCTTCCATCAGAACCAACACGCACATGGACGACAAAGACAAAAGCGGAAAAAGGCAGTGATAACACTATCCACTATATCACAAGATTGGCAGATTCCTATAAGGTATCTGGTGACAGCTTCTATACACAAAACGGTACTATCTGTTTACCGCTTGGTACTATCACTGTAGAAGAAAAAGCTGCTCCAAACGGTTACTTGTTAGATGGTGCTTATATGCAAGCCGCTGGAAGTTCTGAACAGATAAAAGGCGTGTATGTGGCACAGATTGCAGAAGATGGCGAACTTGCAGCATTAAGCGGCAGCAACCAGTATTCCGTATCGGACAAGATTATCCGTGGAGGTGTGAGAATCCAAAAGCGTGACCTTGAAACAAAAGACACAAAACCACAAGGCGGTGCAACATTGAAAGATACTGCCTTTGAAATCATTTCCTTAAATGATAATGCTGTCTTGGTAGATGGCAAGCTATACAACAAAAATGAAGTCGTCAAGACAATCCATACAGGTGTTGACGGTATCGCTGCAACTGACGCTGATACACTTCCTTACGGTCGCTATAAAATTTCAGAATCCAAAAATCCGACAGGATATTTGACAACTGGTGCGGTTGACCGTGAGTTTGACATTGTGAATGACGGTGAAATCGTGGATTTAACAGATGAAGCACATTCCATCTACAACCAGATTATCCGTGGGGATATTGAGGGTGTGAAAATTGGTGACGGTACTCACAAGCGGCTTGCGAATGTTCCCTTTAGGATCACAAGCAAGACGACTGGTGAGAGCCATATCATTGTTACGGACGCAAACGGTCAATTCTCCACTTCTTCAGACTGGGTATCTCATAAACAAAATACCAATGCTGGCAAAACCAGTGAGGACGGTATCTGGTTTGGTACTTCCACACCAGACGACAGCAAAGGTGCATTACTCTATGATACTTACATAATCGAAGAATTACGCTGCGATTCCAACAAGGGAATGACATTGATTCCGGCATTTGATATGGTGGTGTCAAGAAATAAAGTGGTCGTTAATTTAGGTACACTCACAGACGACTACGAACCAGAAATCACTATTCATACAACTGCTGCCGACAAAGTGACAGGTGAAAAATCAATCGTTGCTGGTAAAAATGTAACTATCGTTGATACGGTCACTTTAGATGGTTTGAAGAAAGGCACAAAATATCAGTTAAAAGGCTGGCAGATGGTGAAATCTGAAAATGCACAGCTTTTGATTGACGGTAAGCTTGTAGAAAATGATTACACATTCACTGCGAAAAAATCAGAAATGGAAGTTGAGGTTTCCTATACATTCAATGCTTCTGCTCTTAGCGGCAAAGAGCTTGTGACCTTTGAAGAATTGTACGATTTATCCAATCCAGACGAGCCTATCAAGGTGGCAGAACACAAAGACATTAAGGACGACGGACAGACCGTGAAAATTGAAGAACGAGTGATTACGATTCATACCAATGCTACCGACAAAGCCACAGGTGAAAAGATGATTATTGCTGGTAAAGAGGTAACTGTCATTGATACGGTCACTTTAGATGACTTGGAAAAAGGTACAACCTATCAGCTCAAAGGCTGGCAGATGGTGAAGTCTGAAAATGCACAGCTTCTTGTAGATGGTAAGCCTGTAGAAAGTGATTATACCTTTACTGCGGAAGATTCCAGTATGGAAGTTCAGATTGCCTTTACATTCAACGCTTCTTCTCTTGCTGGAAAAGACCTTGTGACGTTTGAAGAATTATACGATTTATCCAATCCAGACGAGCCTACAAAGG
>OGIO01002060.1_pt1 | contig 13443 bp, 17 predicted proteins | sample 1571841 | NCBI WGS metagenome assembly OGIO01 (sample SAMEA2582111, study PRJEB24529) | metagenome | biome: Human gut stool | place: China | collected 2011
TCGGATAAAAATAGTTTATAACACTTCGTATGTAGCTGTAAGTGTTTCGAACAGTCTTGGGCGAAATAGGTGCTTTCGTTTTTGTTGAACGTTTTGAGGGGCGCTTCGTATCGTCATCAACAGCTTTCTGTAAGTCCTCTGTGGTGATGTCTTTCAGCTTCTTTTCCATCAGGAAAGCATAGGAGTCATATTGTTCTTTTGAATATCCCTGGACGGTGGTACCTGAGAGCGATGGACCGATGGCTTCTACGTACTTCTTCATTGCATCTTTCAGCAAAATGTTTCCGTTTTTTTGACGTTTCCGGCTGACATTGGTGTCGCGATCCTGTTGAAATTCGGCGGCCTGACGCTCAGCATCCGCTTTCCCGCGTCTTGATGGGTCATCGCTGGTAAATGATTCATAAATTCGTTTATCCTTCCATGTACCTGATTTTGCGTCGAATGTACGCTCAGTGTGACTGTACACCAGACACCTCCAGGAGCCGGAGGGAAGCTTTTTTGCGGTAGCCATGATCAATTCTCCTTTCCATGTTGCGACGTCGCAACGGCCCGATTTTGGGTATAAAAAGAACACCCCTTGCCAGGGTGCTCGGAAAATGATATAATTCAGGTGTTCTAAGTCTGATTTATATCTTCCGGAGCATCCGGCAAGAGAAAATCTATGTAAAGCCGTTCGGTGTTACCAGCACCGGGCGGTTTTACATTTTAATAATTTTGTAGTTTACAAATGTAATCTTTTTTTGTATAATCAACTTGTACGTCAGAAAATAATGTGCTATAGAGTATGGTATCTATTTATAGATGCTATAGCTTGGAGGTACAAGAGAGATTTATAAAGGGTTTCCTGCACGGTATTTGTTTACAAATGCTTTAGTCAGGAAGCTCTTTTACTTTACCCCATTTCAAGTAATCATAAATTCGTATTAAGCGCCGAATATGAGTACGAGTAGCAGCTTCGCTATTTTGTAAAATATTTTTATCACTCTCAAAAAGACCTTTTAAGATGCTTTCTAACTCATTGAGATCAAATTGTTCTTCTGGCAGGTATGCAATTAAACGTGTGGCTCTTTCCAAATTCTCATTTTCATTTTCCCATATCTGCATTACGGAAGTATATGTTCCAAGGGCCTGACGGTTGTTTTTTATGGTCTTGGAAATAATGGAATCAAAGTTTTGCTTTTTGATCTGTTCCGCATATTCTGGGAAATTTTTAGTAGCTTCGTGCAAGTACTTATATGCAGGAAGTTTTCCAGAATTTTGATGCATCAACTTTGGAAAAGCATATTGCAACAGATCTGTTATAGAAAAGTCCAGATCATCTAAAACAATATTGCGATACCATTCATTGCCGTCCAGTCCACTTAAACCTTTAAGTCCAAATTCAGATGCTTTGCCGATTGCGAGTACAAGATCTTCATCAGCAATACGTGTATCCTCAATTGATGCAACGCGCAGAGTACCTGTTGGCAATGCGGTAATTGTATACTCATATAATTCCTGCTTGAACTTACGCAACATTCGGACAGGTAATTTTGTCTTCTTAAGATCGAGTGCTCTATAAAGCAACATGAAATCAGAAAGAACGATTTTTTTCATGACCAAAGGTCGATCATCGACCATGATCGTGTAAGGGGTTACTTCTGTTCCATTAGCATCAGGTTTATATTCGATGAATATGAAGCGTTCTTCCAATAGCTGTAATTGATCGGAATCGAGGCAGTTCACAATAGATTTAATAATATTCTGAATATTATTATCACTGATAGAATATCCCATGAATATAATTGGAAATTCCATAAATATAGTCATGAGCTTAGCTGCTAAGTAGGAACATTTTTCATCAAACTGAATATAGTCTTTTTCATTTATAACGATACTATCAGGCTGCTCAATAGAACCGTGTATTTTGTAAATCTCCGAAAACTCCTGCAGCGCAGAGAAAATCAATTGAGACTGCCCAACATACTTTGAAAATCCGTAAAAATGATCTTCTAAGAATGTATCATAGTTAGTTGTAATTACACCGGAAATGCTTTTTTCTGATAACTTTGATAAAGCATCTATTTCTTCTTTGTAAGAATCGTTAATGATGGAGTTCTGCTGTATATAGTTGGATAATTCAGCTTTAAAGGGAGATAAACCGTTATGAATCAATTCAATAGTAGATGAGTCAACAGTTCGGAGAGACGCATCTCGAAACCATTTTTGGTCGAATTCTTTTTGAATCAATTCAGCAACCTTAGGCATAAGTCCCGTTTTACAATCGAGGTTTTGTGCCTGGCTTTCAAAAATATTGTATGCAAATTCATCGTCATATACGAGTTCGGCAAAATGTTTTAATAGTCCCTTCCAATCAGGAAGATTTAGGTATCTTCTGGAAATACCAGATCCAATAAATAAAAACGGAGTCGTATTAAATTTATAAACAATGTCTTCTATTGTCATAGTGTACCTCCCTCATAGTATGCTCTATATCTTTTCCATCACCGCCAGATGTGGTTCAAACATGATCACATATCCATCCAGCTCTGTGTAGCAGCCGTATTTTTCCCGATAGCATTCCAAGGCTTCATTCAGAAATTCTTCTGACACTTCCAGACATTCTGCTAATTCATGCAAGTTATGGCAATGGTTCCGGTATCCACAGATAATTCCGGAAAGTCCGACCCGGCGGTCATAGGCGCGGAGACGGGCGAGATGTTCCTGTTTTCGGCAGGCAGGATCACTCTGATCCAGGATGTTCCCATAGGAAGTATAATGGTGTTCCAGTTCTTCCGCGAGAGTGTCCGCAGTCTGGACGGAACTCAGACCGGAGCGGATCGCGATCGATCCATCTATATAAAGACCGTGGAGACGGTCACTTTTAAACTTCACATAATCGACAGGTACATTCTGTTCGTATGCTTCCTGTTCTAGTTTTTCAGCTGCAGTCACCAGCATCAGCTCCTATTTCTTGTTTCTTCGGTTTCTCACAAATTCCGCATAAGCGCGGATATCTTCCAGTTCGTCCTCAGTATACTCGTCTCCGTCGAAGTGGGCGGCGATGGTGGTGGGCTGTTCATTAACCGCATCATCAGCTAAATAATCTAAGGTGCAATTAAAATAGTTGCAAAGTTTCTTTAATGTCGAAAGCTTTGCGTTTTCTGATCCTTTCTTATAAAAACCATCAATCGTTGTATAAGGAACACCAGATTCCCTAGCTAAGTCTGCTTTGCTTATATTTCGTTCTTTCATCAAAATATCTAATTTATCTGTCAATCCCATATTATGAGTACCTCCTCGTAGCTTCATAATACTACGAAAATGATACTTTGTAAATAAAAAATTACCCCACAAAGTAAAATAATTACTTTTTAGGGTTGACAAATACGATATGGGGTAATATAGTTATAATGTAATTACGACACGGGGTAACGAAGGAGGCGAGAACATTGTTTAATAACTTGAATGCGGAGATGGCAAGAAAGAAAATCTCCATCAAAGCATTATCAGAAGTTACAGGCATCAATTACGAAAGCTTGAAAAACAAAATGTCCGGTGCGACAGAATTCAAAAGAAGCGAAATGATTCAGATCAAAAAAGAATTTCCGGAATGCTCTTTGGATTATCTGTTCGCGACAGAAGATGAGAGCAATGGAAGGGGGTGAGAACGGATGCTTAGAAATTTAAAAACTGCCCTTGAGCAGAAAAAAATTACGGTAAAAACGCTTGCCATGGTGCTGGGAGTATCGGAAAAAACTGCATGGAACAAGATTAATGAAGAGACGGAGCTTACTTATAAAGAAGCAATGAAGATTTCAACAGGTATTTTACCGGAATACAAATTAGAATATTTATTTGCTTCGGACGAGAAAGGAGATCAATTATGTTAAACAACAAAGTACCACATCCGCCGGTGAGGATGAATATCTTTGGGCGGATGCGGTATTCAAGAGATACAAATGCTGGGGACTACGAAGATTTCTGCTTTGACGATGTCTGGCGTGCAATCGGTACATTATGGGCAGTTGTCGGATTGCTGGTAGTTAATGCTGTGAGAGAAAAGTACAAATCTCGTTGACAATATCGCGAAGGGAATCACAGAGACTGGGATCAGAAAAAATATGGTGAATCTTTGATAGGTTGATGATGAAACTTAGAAAATCATTCACTGTATGGAATGAAAAGTTTTCGAAAAGATGTTTTTGAGCAGGAGACTGTTTGGCTAGCTCTGTACATAAAGATTGGAGTTTTTCTTGAACATCTTTTGGGAGAGAGATGGATCGGTTCTCTGCTTTCGCAATTAGTTCGTATTTGTCGAGAGTGAGATCGGCGTTAATGAAGTTATGAAGTTCTTCATAAGTAAAATTGCTAAGTTCTATGTGTCTCATAAAAGCACTCCTTTTGATAATTGTATATGTAATATTTTACAGTAAATAGAAAAATATTACAACAATCAAAAAGGGAGATGCTGATTTTGGAAAAGTATTTCGGCGTTCCAACGGAGTAATTCGCAGAGTAAGAGGTGAGAAAAATGGGAAGACCGAATGGAGTGAAAGAAGCAAAAGTGATTCAGGTGATTGAAACCAAAGCCACAAGAGGGCTTGGAACAGAAAAAGACCCAGTGAGAGTTGTTACTCAGTACTGGGCTTTAGATGGAACGTTTTTGGCGGAAATGGATTTGGAGTTGTGTATTCCGTTAGTGGAAGCTGAGAGCAAGGCTATCAAAGATTCTACTTCGGAGCTTTGAGTAACTGCTCAGCTTTGAAATATGAAAGCTCTGAATCGATGAATGAAACCATTTCCCTTCCTTTTGTACTCGGCGCTGCAACGCCTGTATAGACAGTATACCACTTTGGGTATGAGGGGAACAAGTATATAAAAATGCGGAAAGGGGTGAGAGAGATGAACATTACAGATAAAGGCTTGGAAGAAATCGAGAAAGCAGCAGATCGGCATCACAATTTTGTCGCATTGCTGATCTGCCAAGTTCTGCGTGAAGTAAGAGAATTAAGAAAGTTGACTGAAGTAGGTTATAACGCTTGTGATTGCGGCAATTGTTCCGCCGATTGCACTGATAAGAGCCAGGATAAGCATAGTTAGATTATATGGACGGGATTGTTTTTCCTTTTCCTCCATATATCGAATAATCTTTGTGGAGTCATCGAGGCAAGCATCCATAAGTGCCTGATGAGTCTCTTCATCAAATTCAAGCATGGTCAATCTCCTTTCTTTTGTACTCGGCGGTGCAACGCCTGTATGGAGAGTATAACGCTAAGGAGATATGGAAGCAAGCATACAAAGATGAGAAGGGGTGAGAGAGTATGCCGAAGTTAAAACCAAATATACAGGAAGAACGGAACAGGATCGTTCGTGCATGTATTGCGGGGAATAAGGAGCGGTTGGCAATCGATGATGCCGCTCTGGCTGTCAAGGTCGGGGTAACGAAAAAGACGATTCAGAATAAGTATCACCGGCCGGAGACGTATTCTCTGGATGAGATGCAGAAGATTGCAACTGTATTGAAATTTACTCCGATTCAGGCAGCATCCGTGCTTCTGGGCCGGGAACTTACGTCAAAAGAAATCAAGGAATTTATCCTGCTGTGAGAGAAGGTGAAACAGATGCATGAGATCAATAAAAGGACGGCAGGCACTCTGCCAGCGGTGCAACCGGATCTGGAATATATCCCGGTTTGCAGTGATCCACGGGGAGTATATCTGCCCAGTATGTACAAAGAGGGAGCAATCCTCAGGGAGATCCACATCCGGATCGAGAGACAGAACACACTGTACAACATGATGGAAAAGGCTGGCTGTGTGATCGGCGGACTTGCAAGCCTGGGAATGGTGTATGTCCTCGGCTGTATAGTTACAAGATTCGGGATTTTAATTTAAAAAGATCCCCATAGCGGAGCGGCAACTCCAAGGGGATCACATGTAAAAAGTTTACACCTCTATTTTAGAGGAGAAAGAGGAGAAAAGCAATGGTAAAAGTAACAATTGAGAAGGATGGAGAAACCAAAGTTTATACAGGCGAGTCGGTGATCGGAATGACGATGACCAAAAAGGAGCTGGATGACGAAAAGGTAGAGTATACAGGGGAGAGATTTGGAATGATCGGCATGGATGGGGAATATCTTCCCAAGCTCCTTGTGGAGTTTATCAATAACCTCTTTAAAGAGGTTCATGAAAATCCATTTGATTACCTTGATGCTATGGTACAGACGTCAGAATTGCTGAATAAAACTACCGAATCAGCCATCGTAGAAAATGCCGATGTATTAGCAGATACGCTCCGGGACATCTTGAAAGGAGGTAAGGAATGAAGATCAATAAACTCGAGATCGAGAACGTAAAACGTATTAAAGCCGTAAAAATCGAACCGACGAAAGATGGCCTTACAATCATCGGCGGAAAAAACAATCAGGGAAAAACCTCCGTTCTGGATTCCATTGCATGGGCTCTCGGCGGCGAACGCTTCCGGCCGTCACAGGCACAGAGGGAAGGATCCGTGATCCCTCCGAATTTGAAGATTGTAATGGATAACGGTCTGATCGTGGAGCGCAAGGGTAAGAACAGCGATCTTAAGGTGACGGATCCATCTGGTAAGAAAGCCGGACAGCAGCTGTTGAACGAATTTATCGAGCAACTGGCTCTGGATCTTCCGCGTTTTATGAGCGCAAACGGAAAAGAGAAGGCAAATACGCTGTTACATATCATCGGAGTCGACGCAAAACTTGCAGATCTGGAAAAACAGGAAACGGAGCTGTTCAATTCCAGACAGGCACTTGGACGGATCGCAGACCAGAAAGAGAAGTATGCGAAAGAGCAGCCGTATTTCCCGGATGCTCCGGACACTCCGGTCTCTGCGTCTGAATTGATCCGCCGGCAGCAGGAGATCCTGGCAAAGAATGGAGAAAATCAGCGGCTGCGTGCAAATCTTCACCGGCTGGAGCAGGAACGGCAGCAGATCAATGACCAGCTTTCAGACCTTCTCCGGAAACAGGCAGAAATCGAAGAAAAACTCCGTGTTGCCAAATTATCTGCAGAGGATCTTCATGATGAGTCAACGGCAGAACTGGAAAAAAGTCTTGCAGACATCGATGAGATCAACCGGAAAGTCCGTGCAAACCTGGATAAGGACAAAGCGGAAGAAGATGCCAAGCATTACCGGAAACAGTATCAGAACATGACCGTAGCAATCGAAAACATTCGGAGCGAAAAGGCTGCACTGCTTCATTCGACAGAACTTCCGCTCCCTGGTCTTTCCGTAGCTGACGGAGAACTGATCTATAACGGTGCAAAGTGGGACTGCATGTCCGGATCGGATCAGTTAAAGGTTGCCACTGCAATCGTCCGGAAACTGAATCCGAAATGCGGTTTTGTCCTTCTGGACAAGCTGGAGCAGATGGATCTGGATACGCTGCAGGACTTTGGCCAGTGGCTGGAAGCGGAAGGACTCCAGGCAATCGCGACCAGGGTAAGCACCGGAAACGAGTGTTCTGTGATCATCAGCGATGGTTATGTAGAGGGACAGGAGCAGCCACTTCGGGAAGAGAAAAAGACGGAATGGCATCCGGGAGTATTTTAGGAGGTATCAGTGATGCAGATTATCAGAGGAAAGATTCCATGTGCGAAAAAAGTCCTCATTTATGGTCCGGAAGGAATCGGAAAATCCACATTCGCTTCCCGTTTCCCGGAACCGGTATTTATCGATACCGAGGGTAGTACCAAGGACATGGATGTCGCGCGTTTTGAGAAGGCGAGCAGCTGGACGATGTTGCTGGATCAGGTCCGCTATGTGAAGATGAATCCGTCAGTATGCAGGACGCTTGTGATCGATACAGCAGACTGGGCAGAGCAAATGTGTGTCGCCAACCTCTGCGCCAGATACGGAAAAAAAGGAGTTGAAGACTTTGGATATGGAAACGGATATGTTTACGCAAAAGAAGAATTCGGTCGTTTCCTGAATGTCCTGGAAGAGGTTGTGGATGCCGGCGTCAATGTTGTCCTGACTGCCCATGCACAGATGAGAAAGTTTGAACAGCCGGATGAGCTGGGATCGTATGATCGGTGGGAACTGAAGCTGGGAAAGAAAACATCCTCTCAGACAGCTCCACTTGCAAAAGAGTGGGCAGACATGGTCCTGTTTGCAAATTACAAGACCTGGTCAGTGGCCGTTGACGATAAAGGCAAGAAACGCAAGGCACAGGGCGGTGCAAGAGTCATGTATACCAGTCATCACCCGTGCTGGGATGCGAAAAACCGCTATGGACTTCCGGAGGAAATGCCATTCGAGTATGAATCGATCCGTTCCATTATTGAAGGTGGGAACCAGACTGCAGCTAAAAGGGAACAGCCCGCAGAACCGGTTATCACTTCTCCATCTGCTCCGCCGGTTCAGACCCCGACTCCGCCGCCTGCTGAAAAGATTCCAGAACAGCCGGTCCAGCAGACGATGGACCTTACACCGCCGGCGAATGAAGGTTCCGTAGGAGAAGCATTCACAGGAAAGATGAGCGACTTCGAGTCGGATGCCCGCATTCCAAAAGCACTGCGCGATCTGATGATCAGCAACAATGTGAACGAATGGGATCTGCAGAGGGTCGTTGAAGCAAGGGGATATTTCCCGGGAGACATGCCGGTCTACGATTATCCAAAGGACTTCATTGAGGGAGTTCTGGTAGGAGCATGGGACCAGGTATATGCAATGATCAAGGAAATGAATGAGAAGGAAGCAATTCCATTTAATTAAAGGAGAAATCTGAGATGAACGAAAATACAATTGAAGAGCGTGAGTTAGGATGGGAGGATACCATCCAGAAAGATGCACCGGAGTTTGAACCGCTTCCGGAGGGGGATTATGAGTTCACGGTCGAGAGTTTTGAGCGTGGACGTCACAATGGCAGTGAGAAGCTGCCGCCGTGCAATAAGGCAATCTTAAAACTGCGCGTAAAAGGCACAGACGGCCGCGAGGTTACAGTCACTCACAACCTGTTCCTGCACACAAGAACCGAAGGCATGTTATCCGCATTCTTCGAGAGCATCGGGCAGAAGAAAAAGGGAGAACCGCTCCGCATGAACTGGCAGAGAGTTCCTGGATCGAAGGGAAAGTTAAAATTGGGTGTCCACAAGTACATCAATAAAGATGGTCAGGAACGCACCAGCAACGATGTAAAGAGATTCTATCCGTATGAAGGACCAAAATATCAGGCAGGGAGCTTTTAAACCATGAAAGACAAGATGGAGCTGCGTCCGTATCAGCAGGAAGCAAAAAACAGTGTGTTTGAACAGTGGGAAAAACTGAATAAAACTCTTGTGGTTCTGCCAACCGGCTGCGGAAAGACCATCGTTTTCGCAAAAGTAACAGAGGAATGCGTCAGACGCGGAAAGCGCGTGCTGATCCTTGCACACCGGGGAGAACTGCTGGAACAGGCGTCTGATAAAATCTTAAAAGCGACGGGACTTCGATGTGCAGTCGAAAAGGCAGAAGAAACCTGCCTGGGGAGCTGGTACCGGATCGCAGTTGGTTCGGTACAGTCCCTACAGAGAGAAAAACGTCTTGCACAGTTTGATCCGGATTATTTCGGCACGATCATCATTGATGAAGCACATCACTGTATTACAGACGGTTATCAGAAAATCCTGCAGCACTTTCCGGATGCGAAGGTGCTGGGGGTAACGGCAACACCAGACCGCGGAGATATGCGGAATCTGGGTGAATATTTTGAAAGCCTGGCATATGAATACACGCTTCCCAAAGCAATTAAAGAGGGATATCTCTCGCCGATCAAAGCATTGACGATCCCGCTGCAGCTGGACTTGTCGGGAGTGTCGATGCAGGCCGGTGACTTCAAGGCCGGAGAGATCGCGACTGCACTGGATCCGTATTTGTATCAGATCGCGGATGAGATGGAAAAGTACTGCCAGGACAGAAAAACAGTGGTCTTCCTTCCTCTTGTGAAGACCAGCCAGAAATTCCGGGATATCCTGAACGAGAAAGGTTTTCAGGCGGCGGAAGTAAACGGAGAGAGCAAAGACCGGGCAGAGGTGCTGGAAGATTTTGATCATGATAAATATAACGTCCTCTGCAACTCCATGCTCCTCACGGAAGGCTGGGATTGCCCATCTGTCGACTGCGTGGTAGTGCTCCGGCCGACGAAGGTCCGGAGCTTATACAGCCAGATGGTAGGGCGCGGAACGCGTTTAAATCCTGGGAAAGAGGATCTGCTTCTTCTGGATTTTTTATGGCACACAGAACGCCATGAACTCTGTCATCCGGCGAACCTGATCTGTGAATCGGAAGAAGTGGCCAGAAAGATGACGGAGAACCTGGAAAAAGAAGCCGGCTGTCCGATCGATCTGGAAGAGGCAGAAAAGCAGGCGTCCGAGGATGTAGTGGCACAGCGTGAGGAAGCTTTGGCACAGAAACTTGCGGAGATGAAACGCAGGAAGAAAAAGCTGGTGGATCCGCTGCAGTTTGAAATGAGTATTCAGGCGGAAGACCTGTCCGGATATGTTCCGACATTCGGATGGGAGATGTCTCCTCCGACCGATAAACAAAAAGCAACTTTAGAGAAACTGGGGATCCTTCCGGATGAAATTGATAACCAGGGAAAAGCCTCGAAGCTGTTGGAACGTCTCGACAAGAGAAGAGAGGAAGGCTTAACGACCCCGAAACAGATCCGTTTCCTGGAAAGCCGGGGATTTGAACATGTCGGTACCTGGCAGTTTGAAACAGCGAAAAAACTGATCGACCGGATCGCTGCCAATGGGTGGAGGATCCCGGCCGGAATCACACCGGCAGAATATAAAGGAGTATCGTAACCATGAAACAGACAGACCTGCTTGAAATTCTAAACCATATTGATCCATGCTGCCTTAATTATCAGGAATGGTGTTCTGTGGGAATGGCATTAAAGCAGGAAGGATATCCGGTAAGCGCCTGGGAAGACTGGAGTCAGAAGGATCCAAACCGATACCACAGAGGCGAATGCGGACGAAAATGGAACTCATTCAACGGGACCGGGACGCCGGTCACGGGAGGGACGATCGTACTGCTTGCGAAAGAACAAGGATGGATACCGGAATATGACTCCGGTCATGAATTGGGCTGGAATGATCAGATATCAAAAGAGGACGGGATCGTCATTGATAAAAACTGGGTAGAAGGTCAGGAAATCCGGGAGCCGGAGAACTGGAACCCAAAACAGGAGCTGATCACCTACCTCGAAACTTTATTTGATTCAACAGACAATGTGGGGTATGTCACACATTCCTTCGAAAAGGATGGAAAGTATATGCCGTCGAAAGGTGTGTGGGACCGGACCGCAGGAAAACTCATCCAGCAGCTCCATCAGGCGAAGGATATGCTGGATGTGATCGGAGATTACAACCATGATGTGGGTGCCTGGATCCGTTTTAATCCATTAGACGGAAAAGGCTGTAAAAATGATAACGTCACAGATTTCAGATATGCGCTGATCGAATCTGATACGATGGAAATTGAAAAACAGAATGCTGTCATCAGGGAACTGGAGTTGCCAGTAGCATGCTTAGTCCATAGTGGAGGCAAGAGCTTACACGCCGTTGTGCGTGTAGATGCAGCAGACTACCAGGAGTATCGAAAGAGAGTCGATTATCTCTATAACATCTGTGAAAAGAATGGCTTTAAGATTGATTCGCAGAACAGGAACCCATCAAGACTTACCAGAATGCCCGGCATCATGCGCGGCGGCAAAAAGCAGTTTCTGGTAGATACGAATATTGGAAAAAAAGACTGGAACGAATGGCATGAGTGGATCGAGAGCATCAATGATGATCTTCCGGAACCGGAAAGCATGGCAGATGCCTGGGATCATCTTCCGGATCTTGCGGATCCGCTGATCGATGGAGTTCTCAGAAAAGGTCATAAGATGCTGATCGCAGGTCCGTCCAAGGCGGGTAAGTCCTTCAGCCTGATCGAACTCACCATAGCGATCGCAGAAGGCCGCAAATGGCTCTCATGGGCCTGCTCACAGGGTCGTGTGATGTACGTCAACCTGGAATTGGATCGGGCGAGCTGTCTGCACCGATTTAAGGATGTATATACCGCACTGGGGTGGGAACCAGAGAATCTGGGGAACATTGACATCTGGAATTTGCGTGGAAAATCGATCCCTATGGATAAACTGGCGCCGAAGCTGATTCGGAGAGCAGCAAAGAAAGATTATCTTGCGATCATCATCGATCCGATCTACAAAGTCATCACCGGAGATGAGAACAGTGCGGATCAGATGGCGAATTTCTGCAATCAGTTTGATAAGGTCTGTACGGAATTGGGGTGTGCAGTGATTTACTGTCACCATCATTCGAAAGGAAGCCAGGGCGGAAAGAAGTCCATGGACCGTGCCTCAGGATCCGGTGTATTTGCCCGTGATCCAGATGCGCTGCTCGACCTGATCGAGCTGGATCTGAATGATAATTTACTGAAACAGGAAGAAAATAAGGCGGTATGCGAAGTGTGCCGCACCTACTTAAATATGCATAAAAACCTCCTGAACGGTCTTTCCCAGGACGATATGTGCAGCAGCTATCAGATACTCAATTACTGCGAGAATAAGCTCGAGAAAGGGCAGTTTGAGGACTTGATGGCCATGGTGGAGACTGCAAAGACACGTGTGCATCAGAGAACTGCCTGGCGGATCGAGGGAACGCTCAGAGAATTCCCGAAGTTCCAACCGTTGAACCTGTGGTTTGACTATCCGGTCCATACGATGGATGAGTCCGGAGCGCTGGGGGATATTCAGCCGGAAATGGAAAAGCCGATGTGGCAGAAGGCGGCTGAGAGACGGAAAGAGCAGGCGAAAAAGAACAAGGAAAAGAAGTTAAGTGCCTTTGAAATTGAGTTTGCAAGCATTGAGATGGAGGGACGGGAAGTATCTGCGCAGGAGCTGTCAGAAAAACTTGAGACAACGGCCAGAACCCTTCTTTCATGGCTGGGAGACAGCAGCAAACGAAAAAAAGATCTGGCAGATCATTATGAAAAATATCAGGGTGAAGACGGGAAAATGTACGTTAAAAGAAAAGAATGATAGGGTGCGCTAAACCCAGGTCTGGCGCAGTCCGGCGCAGGTGCGCTGAACCCAGGTCTGACGCAGTGCGGAACACCATTGTTAAAAACGTCACATAGGTGCGCCAAAAGGGTGCGCCGCACCTATATACTACGTATATAGATTTGGCGCACCCCCTCTATGCGGGGGTAGGTAAGTCGTGCGATAGCTCACGCACGACGACCCACCCACCCGCAGACACAGAGGGCACCAAACCTGGATCACCCGGAAAGGAAAAAAGATGGATTTTTTTATGGTCATGAAAAATGTTCCGACTGTCACGCATCAGGAGAAACAGGTTCATGTGGTGAATGGAAAACCAGTATTCTATGAGCCGGCTGATCTGAAGGCAGCCAGACAGAAGCTGATCG
>OGIO01002069.1_pt1 | contig 13372 bp, 9 predicted proteins | sample 1571841 | NCBI WGS metagenome assembly OGIO01 (sample SAMEA2582111, study PRJEB24529) | metagenome | biome: Human gut stool | place: China | collected 2011
ATCGACGCGAAGGGGCGTCTGATCATTCCTTCTAAATTCAGGGAGCTCTTAGGGGAAGAGTTTGTTCTGACAAGAGGGCTTGATGGCTGTCTTTACATTTATCCGATGGATGAATGGGAATCCTTTGAAATGAAGCTCAGATCTTTACCACTTACAAATAAAAATGCCAGAACTTTTTCACGATTCTTTGTAGCTGGAGCAACTACATGTGAACTGGACAGGCAGGGACGAATCCTTGTACCGCAGACACTGCGCGAATTTGCCGGTCTGGAGAAAGATGTGGTTCTGACAGGTAATCTGAACAGAATTGAAGTTTGGAGCAAAGAAAAATGGAATGAGATCTGTGATTATGATGACATGGACAGCATTGCAGAGAGCATGCAGGACATGGGAATCACAATCTGACAGGTCTCGTTTGAAGTATCTTGCAAAGTAAATCCAGACAGGAGACGGAGATGGAATTTAAACACAAATCTGTATTACTGGAAGAGACCATTGAAGGTTTGAATATCAAACCGGACGGAATCTACGTGGATGGTACTTTAGGAGGTGCAGGGCATGCCGGTGAGGTATGCAGGAAACTTTCTGCCAAGGGGAGATTTATTGGCATAGATCAAGACCAGGATGCGATAATTGCTGCGAGTGAGAGGTTAGCCCCCTATAAACAGGCGACGATCATTCGCAGCAATTATTGTTACATGGTACAGGAACTGGCAGCAAGAGGCATCTATAAAGTCGACGGGATTCTCCTTGATCTTGGAGTATCTTCCTATCAGCTTGACAATGAAGAACGCGGTTTTACCTACAGGGTAGATGCACCGCTCGATATGCGCATGGACCAGCGCCAGACGCAGACAGCCGGCGATATTGTCAATGGCTATGAAGAAAAAGAATTATACCGTATTATTCGTGATTACGGTGAAGATAAATTTGCAAAAAATATTGCAAAACATATTGTTGCCGCCAGACAGGTGAAACCGATCACAACCACCGGAGAACTGACAGAGATCATCAGAGAATCCATTCCCATGAAGATGCAGGTGAAGTCAGGACATCCGGCCAAGAGAACTTTTCAGGCAATCCGTATTGAGCTTAACAGAGAGCTCGATGTGCTGCGGGATTCTCTGGATGGAATGATCGATATTCTTGATGATGGCGGAAGACTTTGCATTATCACTTTTCATTCTCTGGAGGACAGAATTGTAAAGGCGATTTTCAGAAAAAATGAGAATCCGTGTACCTGCCCTTCAGATTTTCCTGTATGCGTATGCGGGAAGAAATCCAAAGGAAAAGTGATCACAAGAAAGCCGATTCTTCCGGGGGAGACAGAGATGGAAGAGAATCCGCGTTCCAAAAGTGCAAAGCTTCGGATTTTTGAGAGAGTATTATAATTAGAGAGGCATGAAATGGCGAGAACGACCAGGAGTGAAACAGCAAGAAGAAGCAGAACCAGTGCCAGAACAAACAGAGGAATGTATGTTGACGGAAATACGGTCAGACGTCTTGCAGAAGTTCCGGAGAGAAAGAGGCAGCCGGGAAGACAGCAGACCAATCGAAACCGAAGAGTGCAGGCGAGTCCTGCGCAGGTACCAAGGCAGAAACATCAGTTGAGTAAAGAAGCACAGAAGAACAGGCAGAAGGCGACTGCAATGAACTGGGGATTTGTAGCGTTTCTGGCAGTTGTATGTGTGGCGATATTATTCTGCTCTGTGAAATATCTTCGTTACAAATCAGAGATTACCGCAAAGATGAGTACAGTTGCATCTCTTGAGGAGGAACTGGCAGATTTAAAAGAAGACAATGATGCATATTACAGCCAGGTGACATCAAATGTGGATCTGAATAAGATCAAGCAGACTGCATTGGGGAGACTGGGGATGAAATATCCGTCAGATGATCAGACAGTAACCTATTCTACATCGGGTAACAGCTATGTAAGACAGTATCAGGATATACCAGATTCAAAGTAGGTGATTAATTGAGCAATACGGGAAGAAAGAGTCGAAGAAGACCACAGAGAAAAATAAATCAAAACATGAAAGAAAAGCTGCTGATATTGTTTGGAATTGTGTTACTGCTTCTGGTAATATTAGTGCTGAGAATTACTTATATTAATGCTACCAGTGGAAGCAAATACAAAAAACAGGTGTTAAGCCAGGCACAGCAGAAATATGAGAGCCAGGTACTGCCGGCAAAGAGAGGCGATATTTATGACAAGAACGGAAATATACTGGCTACCAGCAATAAAGTTTATAATGTGATCCTGGACTGTAAAACTGTAAATTCAGATGAGGACTATGTAGAGCCAACAATACGTGCCTTAAATGAGGTGCTGGGGATTGATGAAGAAACAGTGCGTTCTCTTTTGGCCGATTCAAGAACCAGCCAGAGTCAGTATCAGGTATTGACAAAACAGCTGCCTATGGACAAAAAGAAAGAATTTGAAAAATATAAGGCAGAGGATGAAGATTCCGGTCTTACTAAAGCGCAGGCAAAGGAACGGGCAAATATCAAAGGCGTCTGGTTTGAAGAGGATTATCTGAGAAGTTACCCGTTTAATGAAACAGCATGCGATACAATTGGTTTTGCACTGGACAGAGATGTGGCAGATATCGGACTGGAAGGGTACTATAACAGCACACTGACAGGCGTAGACGGAAGACAGTATGGGTATATCAATGATGATTCAGATGTGGAGCAGACCATTATTGCTGCGGTGAATGGAAAAAGCATTCAGACCAGCATTGACATCGGTGCACAGCAGATTGTTGAGAAATATGTTAATGGATTTAAAGAGGCAATGGGGGCCAAGAATATAGGTGTCATTGTTGAAAATCCGTCCACCGGTGAGATTATTGCCATGGATGGTGGTGACCGTTATGATCTGAATAATCCGAGAGATCTTTCCGCTGTATATACAGAAGATGAAATCAAAGCGATGAATGATGTGGAAACAGTGGAGGCTCTGAATGGTATGTGGAGTAATTTCTGCGTCACAGATGCCTATGAGCCGGGATCTGTTGTAAAGCCGATCGTCATGGCTTCTGCATTGGAAAAGGGTGCGATACAGGAAACAGATACATTTGTATGCGATGGATCGCAGACTTTTGGAGATACTATGATCAAGTGTGCGGTTTATCCGAGCGCACATGGCACAGAGACACTGGGAGAGGTAATTGCAAACTCCTGTAATGATGCAATGATGCAGATTGGTGCCAAGATGGGAGCTACTCAATTTATCAAAGCACAGAGTCTGTTTAATTTCGGAACAAGGACAGGGATTGACCTGCCGAATGAAGGCGCAGGTATTATCCATACTAAGGACAGTATGGGGGAAACAGAACTTGCATGTTCTGCTTTTGGACAGGGTTTTACCTGTACCATGATCCAGGAAATCAATGCGATGAGTTCCGTTATCAATGGCGGATATTATTATCAGCCGCATCTTGTGACAAAGGTTCTTGACAGTAATGGCGGAACTGTAAAAACAATCTCGCCGATACTTCTGAAGCAGACGATTTCCTCCAGGATTTCCAGTGATATCAGAAGCTATATGGCATTGAGTGTACAGCAGGGTACCAGCCGTCATTCCAAAGTGCAGGGTTACAGTTCAGGCGGTAAAACAGGTACAGCGGAGAAATACCCGCGAGGAAACGGAAAATATCTGGTTTCTTTTATTGGATTTGCTCCTGTAGATGACCCGGCTGTGGTAATTTATGTAGTTGTAGATGAACCGAATGTAGAGGATCAGGCAAACAGTACTTATCCGCAGTATATTGCACAGGGAATCCTTTCGGAGCTTCTTCCGTATCTGAATGTAGTGCCGGATGAATCTGAAGATGGAACAGTGCCGGAGACAGAATTGTGGGAAGGGTTTAAGGGACATTTAAAGAGTACTTCCATATCGGACAGTGAACTTGACAGTGACGGTAATCTGGTGGATGCAGATGGCAATCTGATAGACTGGGATGGAAACCGGATTGATGAAAACGGATATCTGCTGGATGCCAATGGAGATCACATATTGGATGAGGAAGGCAATTATAAGATGTCTACAAATCTTGTCAGTGCTTCGGGAAGTACAGAAGCAGATTCTTCAGGAGATGCAGTATCCAATCCTGATGCACCTGCACCTCTGGAGGATGATGAAGCTGAGACGACTGAGGATAATGACGAAGAGACAGACGGTATTACCAATGAAGAAGCAGGTCTGGAATAAAAACGTATAGTTATAGCTCCGCAGAGAATGGTCATATATTGTTATGACAATCTCTGCGGAGCTTTTTTTATGAAAAAAAATATGACGTTTCACAAGAGAAAAATATGGGTGGTATTACTCTGCTGTATTTTAATGATGACAGGCCTTATCGGAAGACTGGTATATCTTATGTGTTTCAGATCAGACTATTATTATAAGAAAGCAAAAGAACTTCACGAAAGAGAGAGAGAGATCAAAGCGGCCAGAGGGGAGATTCTGGATGCAAAGGGAAAAGTTCTGGCATCAAACAGGACGGTATGTACAATCTCTGTGATCCACAGTCAGATTAAAGAACCTGAAAAAGTAATCGCCCTGCTGTCTGAAAAACTGAAAATAGATGAGGCAGAAGTGAGAAAAAGAGTGGAGAAAATCTCTTCCATAGAAATAGTAAAGACAAATGTGGAAAAAAGTACAGGTGATGAGATAAGAGAGTGCAGTCTGGCAGGGGTGAAAGTTGATGAGGATTATAAGCGTTACTATCCATGTGGAAGTCTGGCTTCAAAAGTCATTGGCTTTACGGGAGGTGATAATCAGGGAATTATCGGTCTGGAAGTGAAATATGAAGAAATCCTGAGGGGACAGCCGGGTAAAATCCTGACAACAACAGATGCCAGGGGTGTGGAAATTGATAAATTGGGTGAGACAAGGGAAAAACCGATAGAGGGGAAAAGCCTGATGATCAGCATTGATGTAAATATTCAGGAATTTGCGCAGCAGTCAGCTTTGAAAGTAATGGAGGAAAAGCAGGCAGAACGTGTATCTATCCTGCTGATGAATCCACAGAACGGCGAAATATATGCATGTGTCAATGTGCCGGAATTTGACCTGAATGATCCTTTTACCCTGACAGATGATCTGAATATGCAGTTAAATGAATCCGGGATAACAATACCGTCGGAAGATCACAATGAACAAAGTGAACTGGCAGTGCAGACAGCATCAGGAAAAACAAATACAGAAAGAAAGCAGGAATTACTGAATCAGATGTGGAGAAATCCTTGCCTGAATGATACTTATGAACCGGGTTCCACATTTAAAATTATCACTATGGCAGCCGGACTGGAGGCTGGTGTTGTTTCACCTGGGGACCGTTTTTATTGTCCCGGATATAAAGTGGTGGAGGATCGCAGGATCCACTGTGCAAAAAGAACAGGACATGGATCCCAGAATTTTGTGGAAGGTGCACAGAATTCCTGTAACCCTGTGTTTATAGAGGTGGGGCTTCGCCTTGGGATAGAACGTTATTATAAGTATTTCAGACAGTTTGGACTTCTGGATAAAACCGGGACAGATCTTCCGGGAGAGGCAGGAACTATTATGCATCAGAAGAAAAATATGGGAGAAGTGGAACTGGCAACGGTTTCTTTTGGACAGTCTTTTCAGATTACACCTGTTCAGCTGGCTGCAACAGTAAGTTCACTTATAAACGGAGGCAGACGGGTGACACCGCATTTTGGAGTTGCAGTGTTAAATCCTGACAGAACAGAGGGGGAGAAACTGATTTTTCCGGTAAAGGAAGGAATTGTCTCTGAAGAAACCTCGAAGGAAATAAGAGAAATCCTGGAAACAGTAGTATCTCAGGGCTCCGGAAAAAATGCAAAAATTGAAGGATATGCCATCGGTGGGAAAACTGCCACTTCTCAGACACTGCCAAGAAGTGCAAACCGTTATATTTCCTCTTTTTTGGGATTTGCACCTGCAGAAGATCCGCAGATACTGGGACTGTGTATTATTCATGATCCGAAAGGAATCTATTATGGAGGGACAGTAGCTGCACCTGTGATACGTGGTATTTTTGAGAATATCCTGCCATATCTTGGAATTGAAAAAAGTGATGTTTCTGATTTTTCTGCAGAAGGCAATTAGGGAAATTCCGCAGGCAGGGTTGATAAATAAGCAAAAAAGCCTTATACTAAAAGAAATCTGAAAGTAAAAAAACTTTCAGGAAAAAACAAAAGAATGAACGAGGTGTAAGATGGAATTTCAAGTTGTAATCCCTGTGCTGATTTCTTTTGCAATCAGCGTTGTATTAGGACCGGTCATCATTCCTTTTCTCCGGAGACTGAAGATGGGCCAGACAGAAAGAACAGAGGGCGTACAGTCCCATTTAAAGAAAGCAGGAACACCTACAATGGGTGGAGTGATCTTTCTGATCGCCACAGCGATAACTGCATTATTTTATGTAGGGGATTATCCGAAGATCATTCCGGTACTGTTCCTGACTCTTGGATTTGGAATTATCGGATTTCTGGATGATTATCTGAAGGTTGTGCTGAAACGCTCAGACGGACTGCTGCCATGGCAGAAATTTTTACTTCAGGTAGTTCTGACTGCAATTTTTGTATTTTATATTGTTAAGTATACAGATATCTCACTGACTATGAGGATCCCATTCTGGAGCGGACATTTCCTGAATCTTGGATGGCTGGCAGTTCCGGTCCTTTTCTTTGCTGTGATCGGTACTGTGAATGGAGTTAATTTTACGGATGGTCTGGATGGTCTTGCTTCCAGTGTAACTCTGATCGTCGCAGTATTTTTTACAGTGGTTTCTATTGGAATGAAATCCGGGATCGAGCCGATCACAGGTGCAGTTGTGGGAGGTCTGATGGGATTTCTGTTGTTTAATGTATATCCGGCAAAAGTGTTTATGGGAGACACAGGTTCTCTGGCATTGGGCGGTTTTGTTGCAGGTACGGCTTATGTGATGCAGATGCCGTTATTTATCCTGATCGTGGGTCTGATTTATCTGATAGAAGTACTTTCCGTTATCATTCAGGTAACTTATTTCAAGGCAACACATGGAAAGCGTATTTTTAAGATGGCACCGATCCATCATCATTTTGAGTTATGCGGATGGTCTGAAACACGTGTAGTTGCGGTATTCTCAGTTATTACAGCGGTTATGTGTATGGTCGCACTGCTGGCACTGTAAGATTTTGGCTAAGCAGATTTCAGCGTTATGCTGATAAAAGGGAGGAAAATTATTATGGAATTACAGGGAAAAAAGGTACTTGTATTCGGTTCCGGAAAAAGCGGAATCGGAGCATCTGACCTTCTGGCAAAGGTAGGAGCATTTCCGGTTATCTATGACGGAAATGCCGAAACAGATAAAGACGCAGTTGTACATAAAACAGATGGGACATATCCGGTCACTGTATATGCAGGAGAACTTCCGAAAGAAGTACAGGACAGTCTTGATCTGGTAGTTTTAAGCCCCGGAGTGCCGACAGATCTTCCACTTGTAAAGAGTTTTTATGAGCAGGGGCTTCCGGTATGGGGAGAGGTGGAACTGGCATACAGAGTAGGTGACGGTGAAGTGCTTGCCATCACAGGAACAAACGGAAAAACTACTACAACAGCACTTCTTGGAAAAATTATGCAGGATGCACGTGAGTCTGTTTTTGTAGTCGGCAATATCGGAACCCCATATACTTCCAAAGCACTGGAGATGAAGCCAAATTCTGTAACTGTTGCAGAGATCAGCAGTTTTCAGCTGGAAACGATTGATGAGTTTGCACCAAAGGTATCTGCAATCCTGAATATTACAGAGGACCATCTGAACCGTCATCATACAATGGAAGAGTATATACGTGTGAAAGAACTGATCACTGAGAATCAGGGTACAGAAGATGTATGCGTGCTGAATTATGAAGATGAGGTTCTGCGTGAGTTTGGAAAACATCTGACTCCACGAGTGGTATATTTCTCCAGCGGACGTAAACTGGATGAGGGAATTTATCTGGATGGAAATAAAATCATCCTGAAGGACGGAGAAAAAGAAATCGAAGTAGTTAAGACAGAAGATCTGAAGCTTCTTGGAAAACACAATTTTGAGAACGTTATGGCCGCAGTTGCAATGGCTTACTACGATGGAGTATCCTTGGACAGCATCCGTAAGAGCATCTGTGAATTTACAGCTGTTGCACACAGAATCGAATATGTGACAGAGAAAAAAGGCGTTGTATATTATAATGATTCCAAAGGAACTAACCCGGATGCGGCAATTAAAGGAATCCAGGCAATGAACCGTCCGACACTTCTGATCGGCGGCGGTTATGATAAACAGTCCGGTTATGATGAATGGATTGAGGCATTTGACGGAAAGGTACGTTATCTGGTGCTGATCGGTCAGACAAAGGAGAAAATCAAAGAAGCTGCTGAGAAACATGGTTTCCATGATATCATCCTCTGTGAAGACCTGAAAGAGGCAGTAAAGGTATGTGAGGAGAAAGCACGGCCTGGAGATGCTGTTTTGCTTTCCCCCGCATGTGCAAGCTGGGGACAGTTTGATAACTATGAACAGCGTGGAGATATGTTCAAGGAATATGTAAGAAATCTGTAGAATATCTATAAGTAAGAATTATAGCTGTTCGGCAGAGAAAGACGAATCTGCAGTGACCGGCTATAGATAATTTTGCGGAGAAACAGATGGCGCGAAAAAGAGCGACAGATTTATCAAAAACAGATATGACGATGCTGGTACTGATAGTACTGCTTGTGATTTTTGGCCTGGCAGTATTATTCAGCTCCAGTGAATATAATGGCAGAGTACGTTTCGGCGACTCTGCCTGTTATTTTAAGAAACAGTTATTTGCCACAGCATTGGGTATGGGAGTAATGTATATGGTTTCTTCCATTGATTATCATTTTTTTCTGAGGCTGGGACCAGTGGCATATTTGATTTCAATGTTTTTGTCCGGCGCAGTACTTTTTGTAGGTCAGGAGATCAACGGCTCAAAAAGATGGCTGAATCTTGGACCTTTATCTTTTCAGCCTTCAGAGTTTGCGAAAGTTGCTGTGATCCTTTTTCTTGCATGGCAGATCGATCGTACAAAAAAAGCAACCATGGGCTTTGGATTTATGTGCAGGACAATACTGACTCTGCTGCCAATCATTGGTCTTGTAGGTTCAAATAATCTGAGTACAGCGATCATTATTCTGGGTATCGGTGGAATCCTGATTTTTGTATCCAATCCGGGATATCTGGAATTTATCGGGCTTGGCAGCGCAGGTGCAGGTTTCATAGCTGTTTTTCTTGCTGCAGAGAGTTATCGTCTGGAACGTCTTGCAATCTGGAGAAATCCGGAGAAATATGAAAAAGGATTTCAGACGATCCAGGGACTGTATGCCATCGGCAGCGGCGGAATATTTGGCAGAGGATTTGGAAACAGTCTGCAGAAACTTGGATTTGTTCCGGAAGCGCAGAATGATATGATTTTTTCGATTATATGTGAGGAAATGGGAGCAGCCGGAGCTATCTTTCTGATTTTTCTGTTTGTAATGCTTCTGTGGCGGCTGGGTGTGGCTGCCATGCATGCAAAAGATCTGGCCGGAGCTCTTATCTGTTGCGGGATTATGGGGCATCTGGCTCTTCAGGTTATTTTGAATATTGCAGTGGTGACCAATACAATCCCCAATACAGGCATTACGCTGCCTTTTATCAGTTATGGAGGAACTTCGGCAGTGTTTCTTCTTGGGGAAATGGGACTTGCGATGAATGTTGGGAAATGTGACAGGATAAATTGAATTACAGGTTTCAGAATGGCGTAACATATAATAGAAAAAGCCATAAACTGTAAAGTAAGAGACTCTTTGGGAGCAAAAGGTTGGATGAAATCCATGTGACAGGTAAAGCTTCTCTCAGCGGAGAGATTTTTATACAGGGATCTAAAAATGCAGCACTTCCAATGATAGCCGCATCTCTGATGCACAGAGGACTAAGCATTCTGAGGGGATGCCCCAGAATTTCAGATGTTTTCTGTATGGAAGAGATTTTGAAAAGTCTTGGTGCAGTGACCTGGTGGGACGATCATGATCTTTATCTGGATTGTTCCTGCGCAGACGGAACAGAAATTCCTGCAGTCTATACAGGCAGAATGCGTTCTTCGATCATTCTGGCAGGTGCGGTGCTTGCAAGAAACAGAAAATGCAGGATAGGGTATCCGGGCGGATGTACGATCGGGAAAAGACCAATAGATCTCCATCTTATGGCACTGAGAGCACTTGGCGCGGATGTCCGGGAAAATGCATCAGGCCTGGATGGAGAATGTGTCAGATTTGAAGGGCAGGATATTGTGTTTCCGAAATCGAGTGTGGGAGCTGCTCAACAGGCAATACTGGCAGCAGTTCTTGCAAAAGGTGTAACACATCTTTATAATTGTGCGAAAGAACCGGAGGTTTTCTGGCTCTGCAGATATCTGAAAACAATGGGAGCACTGATAGAAGGAGAGGAAACCGGTGAAATTACGATCAGAGGAGTGGATGAACTGAAAGGCGGAGACTACCGTATTCCTCCGGATCGTATTGTTGCAGGTACCTATCTGTGTGCGGCTGCGGCAGCAAGAAGTAAGATTATTCTTCATGATGTACCTGTGGAGGAGTTGCAGTCGTTTATGGAAGTATATCGGAAAATAGGTGGACAATATCAAGTAAATGGTGGTACACTAGAGGTCAATGGAAAGAATGCTGTCAGACCGGCTGTTTTAGTAGAAACAGAAATTTATCCGGGTTTTCCCACAGATCTGCAGGCTCCGTTGATGGCGGTGCTGACAGGTGCGCAGGGACAGAGTACCATACGGGAAAATATTTTTGACCGGAGATTTGGCAGTGCTTTTCAGATGAAAAAAATGGGCGCAGATATTTCCGTAAGCGGAAACCAGGCAATCATAAGAGGGGGAAAAACTCTTAAGGGAACACAGGTACAGGCAGGAGATCTCAGAGGTGGTGCAGCCCTGCTCATTGCCGCACTTATGGCAGAGGGAGAAACCTGTGTTACAGGAGCCGAGTTTATCAGCAGGGGCTATGAGCATATCTGTGAAGATTTACGGACTTTGGGCTGCAGAATATGGCAGCCGGAGACAGAGGATTTGAGGATTTATGAGAGAAAGTAATTATGGGAAAAGACCTCCTATGAGTAAAAGGACGAAGAAGATGCTGGCAGGTATGATAGGCGCCGGAGTTATGGTCGCTGTGATAGTATTTTTTTCCTATTATAAAGTAGATACTGTTGAGGTGAGGGGCACTTCCCATTATACAGACGAAGAAGTAAAGAATATGGTGCTTCGGGGACCGATGGCTTCCAATTCGGTCCTTGCACCACTGCTCTATAGCACTACAAATACAGAGGACATTGCATATGTAGATGCATTTAAAGTTACCCAGCTGAACCGAAATACCATCTGTATCAGCGTAAAAGAGAAAAAAACAGTCGGATGCATCCGATATCTTGACAGTTACATTTATTTTGACAGAAATGGCATTTTTGTGGAGGGTTCTCAGAACAGAGATGAGACGGTTCCGTATTTTGACGGAATTCAGGTGAACAGCATCGTGATGGATGAGAAACTGGATATTAAAGGAGATACTGTACTGAATACAGCTGTAGCATTGTCTACAATCTTTCAGAAAAATGATATGATCCCCGATCATATCCAGTTTGACAGCAGCTATTCTATCAGCCTCATCTATGGGGATATAACTGTTCAGCTTGGAAAAGATGCTGATCTGGAAGAGAAGATGAACCGAGTGATAGCGATTCTGCCCAAAATTCAGGGAAAAAAAGGTATTCTTCATATGGAGAGTGTGGCTACGGAGTCCAATACCTTTGAAGAAGAACTGGAACAGGAAGAAGTTACTGCTGAGAACTGGAATGGCGGTTATGATGAAGATGGCAATTATACCGGAGACGGCGAGTATGACGAGGATGGTAATTATGTAGGTGCAAAACCGAAGACTGCTCTTGAGGAAGCAATTGAAAATTGGAATGGCGGTTATGATGAGGAAGGGGATTATACCGGAGCAGGTGAGTATGACGAATCCGGTAATTATGTGGGACCGAAGCCTACACAGGAATCTCTGGATGCGGCATCTGATGAGTCGGGAGACGGTTCAGGAGATGAAAGTTCCGCAGATGACCAGAGTTCTGATATCTCAGAAGATGGAGAAAGTGATTCATCATATGACGACGGAAACTCAGATGATTCAGATGGATATGGTGATTATACAGAAGATAACAGTGATTATCAGGGGGATGATTCTGAGGGATATTGATAGTATATGGAAACTTTGAGATCAGAGAAGGCTCCGTACACTGATACAACATATTTACCGGAATTGCCGAAAAAGAGTGAAAAAAGTATAAAAAAACAAAATTAATGGTTGATTAATTCTCAAAAAAAATATATGATATATCTATATGTAACTTTGATATAAATCACTGAAAAGGATATCAGGTATAAATAAAGGAGGAAGTACGTTGTTAGAGATTATGTCAAACGAGGCTGAATCATCTGCCAAGATCATAGTGATCGGTGTAGGTGGAGCCGGAAATAATGCAGTAAACAGAATGGTGGAAGAGGCCATCGGCGGAGTAGAGTTTGTAGGTGTTAATACTGATAAGCAGGCTTTAACTCTGTGCAAAGCTCCAACTGTACTTCAGATTGGCGAGAAGATTACCAAAGGTCTTGGTGCAGGAGCCCAGCCTGAGGTTGGACAGAAAGCAGCAGAGGAGAGCATTGAAGAAGTAAAACAGTTAATGGAAGGTGCGGATATGGTATTCGTTACCTGTGGTATGGGAGGCGGAACCGGAACCGGAGCTGCACCTGTTATCGCAGCAGCAGCGAAAGAAATGGGTATCCTTACAGTTGGCGTTGTTACAAAACCTTTCCGTTTTGAAGCAAGAACTCGTATGAATAATGCACTTGCAGGCATTGAGAATCTGAAGAAAGCAGTGGATACATTAATCGTTATCCCGAATGATAAATTACTGGAAGTTGTAGATCGCAGAACAACCATGCCGGAAGCTCTGAAGAAGGCTGATGAAGTTCTGCAGCAGGCAGTACAGGGCATTACAGACCTGATCAATCTGCCGGCTCTGATTAACCTTGACTTTGCAGACGTTCAGACTGTAATGACAGACAAGGGAATTGCCCATATCGGTATCGGTGAAGCAAGAGGAGACGACAAAGCTATGGAAGCTGTACAGCAGGCCGTATCTTCTCCACTTCTTGAGACAACCATCAAAGGTGCTACACATGTTATCATTAATATTTCCGGAGATATTTCTCTTATGGATGCCAATGATGCTGCAAGCTATGTACAGGAGCTTACAGGTGA
>OGIO01002091.1_pt1 | contig 13210 bp, 13 predicted proteins | sample 1571841 | NCBI WGS metagenome assembly OGIO01 (sample SAMEA2582111, study PRJEB24529) | metagenome | biome: Human gut stool | place: China | collected 2011
TGGAATCTGAGCAAGAATTCTTATATCAATTTTTTGTAAGGAACGTATTGCCACCTAATGAACTAAACAGCAATTACGCCTCATCAATTGCCTTTCCAATATCATACCGCATATACTTATTCTTAAACTGCACCCACTCTGTTGCAGCATAAGCATTTGCTCTTGCCTCTTTGAGATCTTTTCCTTTTGCTGTCACACCAAGGACACGTCCTCCATTTGTGACAATATGATCCCCATCAAATTTTGTTCCGGCATGGAAGCAATAATATCCTTCATGTTTGTTGAATTCATCCAGACCACTGATTGGGAATCCTTTTTCATATGAAACAGGATAGCCTTCTGATGCAAGCACTACACAGACAGCAGCATTATCTTCAAACTTTAGATCTACCTGATCTAACGTTCCATCAATACAAGCTTCTGCCACTTCAATCAAATCATTTTTCATTCTTGGCAGTACAACCTGTGCTTCCGGGTCTCCAAAACGTGCATTGTATTCCAGCACCTTTGGACCATCCTCTGTCAGCATCAATCCAAAGAAAATAATCCCTTTAAATTCTCTTCCTTCTGCTGCCATCGCATCTACTGTCTTCTGGTAAATATATTTATTACAGAATTCTTCTACCTCTTTTGTGTAGAACGGACTTGGCGAGAATGTTCCCATTCCACCTGTATTTAATCCTGTATCTCCGTCTCCGGCACGTTTGTGATCCTGTGCTGAAGTCATTGTCTTAATTGTTTTACCATCGACAAATGAAAGTACAGATACTTCACGACCTGTCATAAATTCCTCGATAACCATCTCATTTCCCGCTGTACCAAATTTTTTGTCCAGCATAATGGTCTTCACGCCTTCTTTTGCCTCTTCAAGATTCTGACAGATCAAAACACCTTTACCAAGTGCAAGCCCATCTGCTTTCAATACGATTGGAAATTTTGCTGTTTCCAGATAAGCAATTGCAGCTTCTGGATCTGTAAAATTTTCATATCCTGCTGTAGGGATATCATATTTCTTCATAAGATCTTTTGAAAATGCTTTTGAACCTTCCAAAATTGCTGCATTCTTACGAGGTCCGAATGTACGAATTCCAGCTGCTTCTAACTCGTCTACAAGACCTCCAACCAATGGATCATCCATTCCGACGATTACCAGATCGATTTCTTTTTCTTTTGCAAATGCAACTAATTTATCAAATTCCATCGCACCGATTGCAACGCACTCTGCATATTCTGCAATACCTGCATTTCCCGGTGCACAATACATTTTATCTACTTTTGAGCTCTTTGCAGCGCTCATAGCAATTGCATGTTCTCTTCCGCCGCTTCCTACTATTAATACTTTCATTGTTTCCTCCTAATCACAAATCACAGTTCTTCCATCTTCTACTGTGACTTTTCCATTTGCAATAAGGTCAATTGCCTCTGGCATAATCTTCCATTCCGCCTGTTCCATCACACGCTTCTGCAATATCTCCGGAGTATCGCCGTTTTGCACTTCAACCGCTTTTTGTAAAATAATCGGACCTGTATCTGTTCCCTCATCTACAAAATGAACTGTCGCACCAACCACCTTCACTCCTCGTTTCAATGCAGCCTCATGTACTTTCAATCCATAATATCCTGTTCCGCAAAATGCCGGGATCAAAGATGGGTGAATATTGATCATACGATTGCGGTATTCTGCGATCATCTCTGGTGGGATTACCACAAGAAAACCTGCAAGCACGATCAAATCCGGTTTGTATGCATTTACACGCTCCAAAAATTGTTTATTAAATATATCTCTGCTTTCATAATCTTTCGGCGAAATACATTCTGCCGAAATTCCATGCTTTTTAGCACGTTCAAGTGCAAATGCATTTTTATTATTGCTGATCACGCCTACAATTTCTGTATTTGTAATTGTTCCTGCTTCCACTCCATCTATAATTGCCTGCAGATTAGTGCCGCCACCGGAAACACATACTAATACTCTTAGCATAATGTTACTCCTTTTTCGCCTGCTTCAATATGGCCAACTACATATGGCTGATCTCCTGCAGCTTTGATTGCTTCCATTGTCTTATCAACATCAGCCGGATCTACAGCTACGATCATTCCAAGTCCCATATTAAATGTGTTATACATCATCTGCTCATCAATCTCTCCCTCTTTTGCCATCAAGCCAAAGATCGGAGGTACTGGATAACTATTTTTCTCAACTACTGCATGAACTCCATCAATCAGCATACGAGGAATGTTTTCATAGAAACCGCCTCCTGTGATGTGGCTGCATGCTTTTACTGTTACACCTGCTTTTTTAATGCTCTTTAATGCCTGTACATAAATTCTTGTTGGAGCAAGAAGTGCCTCGCCAAGAGTTTTTCCAAGCTCATCATAATATGTATCAAGTGATTCTTTTGTCATATCAAATACTTTACGAACAAGTGAAAATCCATTGCTATGTACACCAGATGAAGCCATACCAATCAGGACATCTCCGTCTTTTAAATTTTCTCCTGTAATCATATCCTTACGGTCACAGACACCTACAGAAAATCCTGCAAGATCATACTCATCTTCCGGCATAAGTCCTGGATGTTCCGCTGTCTCTCCACCGATTAATGCTGCGTCTGACTGTACACATCCTTCTGCAACACCGCTTACGATTGCTGCAATCTTTTCCGGATAGTTTTTTCCACATGCAATGTAATCCAGGAAGAATAATGGTTCTCCTCCTGCACACGCAATATCATTGACACACATAGCAACTGCATCAATTCCGATTGTATCATGCTTATCCATGATCATGGCAAGTTTTACTTTTGTTCCACATCCGTCAGTTCCTGACAATAAAACAGGATCTTCCATTTCTTTAATCTTTTTCAATGAAAATGCTCCTGAAAAACCGCCGAGTCCGCCGAGAACTTCTTCTCTCATTGTTCTCTTTACATGCTCTTTCATCAACTCTACTGATTTATAACCTGCTTCGATATCTACGCCTGCCTTCTTGTAATCCATAACCATTCTCCTTTTTAATATGCTTCGTATCCAACTTCATCCAGTCTTGCTGCTTTTGCCTGTACTGCCTCTTTCATCTCAACTGTATATGCTTTTAATTTTTCAAGTAATTCTGCATCTGAAACTGCCAGAATCTTTGCTGCCATGATTGCAGCATTCATTCCACCATCAATTGCAACTGTTGCAACCGGTACTCCCGGTGGCATCTGCATAATAGAAAACACAGCATCCATTCCGTCAAGCTTGCTGCCTGAGAGAGGTACTCCGACAACCGGCATCGGGAATAATGCTGCGCACATTCCTGGTAGATGTGCTGCCATGCCTGCTCCTGCAATGATTACTTTCACGCCCCTGTCTTCTGCGCCTTTTGCCCACTCGAAAAATACATCTGGCTCTCTGTGTGCAGAGATGATCGTCATCTCATAATCAATTCCAAATTTCTCTAATGTTTTTGCAGCTTTGCTCATCACTTTAAGATCCGAGTCACTACCCATTACGATTCCTACTTTTGGCATGTTACATCCACCTTCCTTATTTAAAGTATTGTATCCATTTTGTACAATTTTTTGGTTTCCTTGGACAACTTCACTTGTTTTTATTGTCCGTTATACTCGTCCAAAGGTTTATTAAGCACTTCCGTTCCCGGTAATACAAACCTTCCGTCCTTCAATAGTATAATATTTTTCCCATCTTTTGTTAATACACTAATTTCTTCTAACTCTTCATAAGGTATGGTTATATCTGTATGACATTGATAATATGCTTTCTCTATATCTTCCTTTCTTAATATGGATACGGAATTGTCTCTCGCAACAATTTCTTTTCCATTTGGATTATATACTTTAATATCTTCACTCCAACTATAGCAGGTATCTCCCACTGCGAAATGAGGTCCTGTTTTCTCTGCAATCAAAATTGGCATCTTGTCCTCGATGTTATATTTTTTACCGGCTACATACGCTGTCGTATTCGTTCCGATTGCAAATTCACCGATTGGCAGTGTTGGATGATTGTGTAAAATATTATCGTAAATATATTTTTTATTCTCTTCTTCGTCTTCAAAATTACTGCAAGTATAAGATTCAATCATTCCATCTTTAAACTGTATCTCCAGATTACAATACTGAAGACCTTCTAAAAATACTCTGCTTACATGCAAAGTTCCATTTGTTCCTTCCAAAACCGGCGAAGTAAACACTTCTCCTACCGGAATATTGACATCTGCAACACAATTTTCAAAAATAGTTTCTTTCTCAGGATTGTTTAATTTGTACAATTGTACTGTCAAATCTGTCTTGTTCTCACCTTTTCCAAGAATACGCACAGCTTCTCCCTGATCCAGTGCATCGATCATTGTCTGCTGTACTTTCTCGTATAAGTTTGCATCCAATGTATTGATCTTGATCACTTCATCAAAAATTTCCTTGTACTGTTCTCCAATCTCCGGAATTGGATATGCAACAATTGTAAAGCTTCTTTCTTCGCCCTTAATATACTGATTTGTCAACTGTCCCGACTTACTTGTATATAATAAAGTAAGCTCTCTTTGTACCTCATCATATGTCAGGTTTTCCTGTTTACTATCCGGTGAAAATGGTTTTTCTCCAAATATCTCCATCACAGCCGGACCACCCATCAAAGCTGCCTGATCCTTATTTTTCTCATAAGTGTTTTTCAATATATCAAGTTTTCTTTCAACATAACGCTTATCCATAAACAAAGCCTGATCTGAACGATGGTCATAATCATACTGTGGGTTTGCAATTGCACCATAGTATCCAATCTTAAATTGCTCTTTTCTCGTGATAACACTAGAAGCTGCACGATATATTGCCGGCTCTAATCCCATTTTTCTAAAATTCTCTATTGCAATTTTAACTACACGTTCAAAACCAAGACAATAGCGAAGATCTACCACTGCCTTTTTAGATAAATCTTTTCCAGTATTTATAAAACCGATGCGATATCCTTCTGTGTAAACATCTGCCATCTTTTGAAGAACTTCATCTGAAAGAGTCGCCAAGTGTCTTGCTGTCCCAATCTCATTTTCCGTAACATATTCACCAAAACGATAGAGATATCTCTCGTCATCAAGGTCTGCTTCCATAATCCATTCTGTTGCAATAGAAAGTTCCGGAATAAGCTGTTCCTCAATACGGTCAGCAAGAAATACATCACAATAATCACTTGCATACCAGTATATTATTTCTTTTACTGTTTTAAACTCCGGCACTTCCTCTTCAAAGCAAGTATATACTTCTATCAGAAGTTCGTTCAGTATTGTAAGATAATCTTTTCTGTTTTCAAATGCATATGCAATTCCACTTCTAAGCTCTGCATATAACATACTAAGCAGCTGACCGAATGTCTCTCCTAATTCTTGTACTGCAAAAGTAGGATTTGCATAGCTTTTTTCATATTTTGCAGGCAATACGTCCGAATACAAAAGTGCATTCAGTTCCTTCATCTCCTGCAATTCCAGATTATCCCATGAACCATCCGCAATCTTTATCCTCACTGCTTCTAATTCTAAAAGAAATGCTGCCATCTCCTGAAAATATGCCACATATGGCTTGGTAATACCTTCTTCTATCATTATCTGATTTAAACGTTCTACAGAAAGTTCATGGCGCTCTGCACACATCCTATTTCTTTCTGTCTGCCACATCATCTCTGACATCTATCGTATACCTCCTACAAATATCACAATTAAAAAAATTAATATTAAAATATTACATCCAATTCCAACTCTGCACGTAATATACTTACGATCTCTTTCTTTAAGCCCTTTCGAACCTGCCTGTATTCCAAAAATAGATAATCCGACTGCCAGAATTCCTATTCCGCCTACATAGCCTGCTGACTCACCATGCTTTAAATAAGCAAGCAGAATTGCTATGAAAATTACAATTACCGCCCCCAGTGCGTATGCACAGGACCAAATCCCCATATGAGAATGTTTAATCTGCATTTGTCCATATTTTCCATAATTCTTCAATTCTTTTTCCATCTTGCGCTTTTGTTGTTTTTTATTACTGCCCATCGTGCTTTCTCCTAATTCCATTACATATCACAAACAAAATATATCCCACCGCACATCCTACAGTATTCAAAAACAGATCATCCACATCGAAGCTGCCGACTTTTGTAAAAAGCTGGAATACTTCAACGCCCAGACTCAGCAGACATCCTGAACAAACTGTCTTAAAAAAGCCTCGAAATCTGCTTGCCACTGCAATAAAAAAACCATATGGAACAAATATCAACACATTTCCACATAAATTTGTAAATACTGCAAAAAATCCTAATTCTTTTCGATACTCCCAAAATCGTTTTATCTCTTTAAATAATTGAAAATTATACTGGTATTCCTCTGCGATACCAGTCCTTCCATACCAATCTGAGAAAAGCAAAAAATATATCAGAAATAAAACATACAATATAAATAAAACTTTTCCTAAAGCACGGATTCTTGTTGCCTTTCTTTTTTTCAAAATACTGCACCCTTACTTTATTATTTTTCGGAAAAAAGCGGATTATACAATCCGCTTCTCTCCACTCACCCATATAAAATCTTACTTAGAATATAATCCGTTTTCTGTCTTTAAGCAATCTTGCTCCATTCACGATTGCCACAACTCCTGTTGCAATCCCTGTTACCAATACAACAATACCAAGAGCAACACTTCCTGCTCCTGTTGTTGTCATAGTCTTATATATTCTTTCCATGAAATCCTCCAAAAAAGTTATCCACATATATCCTTGAATATCAGAAATATATCAACAAAACATTGATTATTTTACACCATATTGTTCATAATATGCGTCAATCGCTGCTTTTATTGTATCATCAATCACAACTCTTCCGTTTACTTCTTTATTGTATAAGCACTCGACAACTTCAGCCATATCTACAATTGCTGCTGTCTCAAATCCGTATAAGTCTTTAATTTCATCTAATGCACATTTTTCTCCACCTTTTCCAACTTCCATACGGTTCAAAGACACGATCAGTCCAACGATTGTAACATCAGCTGCACCTTTTACCTTTGGTACAGTCTCTTCCATAGACTTACCTGATGTTGTAACATCTTCGATCATAATGACACGGTCCCCGTCTTTTAGCTTGCTTCCCAGAAAGCTTCCCTTATCTGCACCGTGATCCTTTTCCTCTTTACGGTCAGAACAATAACGAACTTCTTTTCCGTATAATTCACTGTAAGCGATTGCTGTTACTACTCCAAGCGGAATTCCTTTATAAGCTGGTCCGAATAATACGTCAAAATCATCTCCATATTTGTCATGGATTGCTTTTGCATAATACTCTCCAAGTCTCTTTAACTGTGAACCTGTCACATATGCTCCCGCATTCATGAAAAATGGTGATTTTCTTCCGCTTTTTAATGTGAAATCGCCAAATTTTAATACATCACTTTCTACCATAAAATTAATAAATTCGCTCTTATATGCTTCCATTTTTATTTTCCTCCTCGTTTTATACATACGTTATTATATTTTTTATTTCTATCAGAATCACTACGCATCCTCGCGGAGCGTTTATCTCAGTCGGAGATTGGACTCCCACTGAGACAAATTTACTATTACTCGCCACTTTAAAAGGTGGGAGTCTTCTCGACTAAGATAAAATTCTCTTCGATTTTATCATATTTTCAGGTCATTTTCAATCGTGAACGACTTGATTTTTCGAATCTGCATATGAAGCTAGACTCTCATTCTTACAATTCTTACTTATGGTTTACCCTTGCTACCGAATATGTTATACTGATGTAGTATTTAAGAATTCATTTTAGGAGGAAATCAATCATGAGTATTGTTACAATTTCAGATTCTATTAAATATATCGGAGTAGATGATACAACTCTTGACTTATTTGAAAGTCAGTACATCATCCCTAACGGCGTTTCTTATAATTCTTATATCATCCTTGATGATAAAATTGCAGTTATGGATACTGTCGATGCAAGAAAAACAACAGAATGGTTTGAAAATCTCGATAGAGAGCTTGCTGGACGCACACCTGATTATCTTGTAGTTTCTCATCTGGAGCCTGACCACTCTTCTAATATTCAGTTGTTTGCCGAAAAATATCCAGCAACTAAACTGGTTCTCAGTGCCAAAGCTAAAGCTATGCTTCCTCAGTTCTTTGACATTGCAAAATTAGATGAGCGCTGTGTTGTTGTAAAAGAAGGTGAGACATTAGAACTAGGTGCTCACAAATTACAGTTCTTTATGGCACCAATGGTTCACTGGCCTGAAGTTATGGTAGGATATGAAGCTACTGAGAAAGTTCTCTTCTCTGCTGATGCATTTGGTAAATTTGGTGCTCTTTCAGCTGATGAAGACTGGACATGTGAGGCAAGAAGATATTACTTTAATATCGTTGGAAAATACGGAGCACCTGTTCAGACTTTACTTAAAAAAGCTGCAACACTTGATATCGAGACAATCTGTCCATTGCATGGACCAATTCTTAAAGAAGATCTCGGTTACTATCTGGATAAATATAATACATGGAGCAGTTATAAAGCTGAAGATGACGGAGTACTTATAGCATGTGCTTCTATCCATGGCAATACAAAGAAAGCTGCTGAAAAGATGATTGAGATTTTAAAAGCAAAAGGTGCTAAAAAAGTTGCTTTTACTGATTTGACAAGAGACGATATGGCTGAAGCAATTGAAGATGCATTCCGTTATGACAAGCTGATTCTTGCTGCTTCATCTTATGATGCAGGTGTTTTCCCTCCTATGGAAGACTTCTTAAATCGCCTGTCACACAAAACATATCAGAATCGTAAGGTCGGAATCATTGAGAACGGTTCTTGGGCACCATCTGCTGCCAAAACAATGAAAGGTATTGTTGAGACATTTAAAAATGTAGCTATCTGCGAGCAGACTGTTACAATTAAATCTACTATGAAAGATGCTGATGTTGAAGCAATGGAAAAACTGGCAGAGGAAATTCTTGCTTAATTGCTATCTGTTAAATTCTTGTGCTGTCACACATCTTACTTAAAACATCTTATTAGAGCTTTGAACCATTTTACAATGAGCAAAAAGTTCTAATAGGATGTTTTTTAATCTTTTATAAGTCAAAAATCGTTCTTTATCCATATCAAAAACTTATAATTGCGATACATTTTTTCTATTTTACGCATTTTTCCTACCTTGTTATTATGTGCTTGTTTAAAAATGACAAACATTTCACAAATTAAATGTAAGAAAGAGGTAAATTATGGACGACAACAAATTATGTCTTGAGAAACAACCATTGTCTCAGGAGATGTTGGAAAAAATGAACGCTTACTGGCGTGCAGCCAATTATCTGTCTGCCGGACAGTTATATCTTCTTGACAATCCACTCTTAAAAGAGCCTTTAACAATGGATCAAATCAAGAAAAAAATCGTTGGGCACTGGGGAACAGTCCCTGGTCAGAACTTTGTATATGTACACTGCAATCGTGCTATCAAACGTTACGACTTGGATATGATTCTTTTATCTGGTCCCGGACATGGTGGAAACTTCCTGATTGCAAATACATATTTGGAAGGTTCTTACAGTGAAGTATATCCGAACATCAGTCAGGATGAAGAGGGTATGAAAAAAATGTTTAAGCAGTTCTCATTCCCTTGTGGCGTTCCTAGTCACTGTGCCCCTGAAACACCTGGTTCTATTAACGAAGGTGGAGAACTTGGTTACTCTATTGCACATGCATTTGGTGCAGTATTTGATAACCCAGACCTGATTGCTACAGTTGTAGTAGGTGATGGAGAAGCTGAAACAGGACCTCTTGCTACTTCATGGCAGTCAAACAAATTTTTAAATCCAATTACAGATGGTGCGGTACTTCCAATCCTTGATTTAAATGGATACAAAATCAGTAATCCAACTATTTTCTCACGTATTTCACATGAAGAAATAGAAAGCTTCTTCAAAGGATGTGGATGGAAGCCTTACTTTGTAGAAGGTGATGATCCAATGACTATGCACAAGAAAATGGCTGAAACAATGGATACTGTCATTGAAGAAATCAAATCAATCCAGAAAAATGCCCGTGAAAATAATAATCCGGAGCGCCCATTCTGGCCAATGATCGTACTTCGTACACCTAAGGGATGGACAGGACCAAAGGTTGTAGACGGACTTCAGATTGAAGGTTCTTTCCGTGCTCATCAAGTACCACTTTCTATGGAATCACCTGAACATTTAGAGCAGCTTAAAGAGTGGCTTGAAAGCTATCACGCTGAGGAATTATTTGATGAAAATGGTCGTCTTATTCCAGAGCTTGCAGAACTTGCACCTAAGGGAGAATCTCGTCTTGGAGCTAATCCTCATGCAAATGGAGGACTGCTGTTAAAAGACCTTCGTCTTCCAGATTTCCGTTCTTATGGAATCGAAGTAGATCCTGGCAAAACAAAAGCTCAGGATATGATTGAACTTGGCGGATATATCCGTGATATCTTCAAATTAAATGAAGAAAATAAAAACTTCCGTATCTTCGGACCAGACGAAAGTATGTCAAACCGTCTGTATAAAGTCTTTGAAGAACAGAATCGTGACTGGAACGCAGAAATGCTTGACACAGATGACTGTCTTGCAAGAAACGGACGTATTATGGATAGCATGCTCAGTGAGCATATGTGTGAAGGATGGCTTGAAGGATATCTTCTTACAGGTCGTCATGGATTCTTTGCTAGTTACGAAGCATTTATCCGTATTGTAGACTCCATGGCTGCTCAGCATGCAAAATGGCTTAAAGTCTGCAATCAGCTTTCATGGAGACAGCCTATTGCTTCCTTGAACTTTATTCTCACATCAAATGTATGGCAGCAGGATCACAACGGATTTACACATCAGGATCCAGGTTTCTTGGATCACATTGCCAATAAAAAAGCAGATGTAGTCCGTATGTATTTACCACCAGACACAAACTGTCTGCTTTCTTGCTTCGATCACTGTATTAAGAGCAAAAACTATGTAAATGCAATCGTAGCTTCTAAGCATCCAAGTTGCCAGTGGCTGTCAATGGAACAGGCTGTTAAACACTGTACACAAGGAATCGGTATTTGGGATTGGGCAAGTAATGACTGTGGAGAAGAGCCAGATCTTGTTATGGCTTGTTGTGGAGATACTCCAACACTGGAAACAATGGCTGCAGTTACAATTCTCCGAGATGAAATGCCTGAGCTTAAGATTCGTGTTGTCAATGTCGTAGACTTATTTAAGATGGAATCTGATCATAAACATCCACATGGATTAAGTGATGCTGAATATGATGCAATCTTTACAAAAGATAAACCAGTTATTTTCGCATTCCACGGATATCCAACTCTCATCCATGAGTTGACTTATGAACGTAATAATCACAATATTTCTGTCCATGGATATCAAGAAGAGGGTACTATCACAACTCCATTTGATATGCGTGTTCAGAACCAGATTGACCGTTTCAATTTGGTGAAAGATGCAATCATGCATTTGCCACAGCTCGGTAACAGAGGTTCATTCCTTATCCAGAAAATGAATGACAAACTTGTTGCTCATAAGCAGTATATTGCTGAATATGGACAGGATATGGAAGAAATCCGCAATTGGGAATGGCATAAATAAAATACTTAATAACACATAACATATTTCTTTTAATTTCTTTTAACACAGGTCTGGCATGTTGATAAGGCATGTCAGATCATTTGAGAAGTTCATCTTCTCAACAAATAATTTTCTCTTATTTAAAAAGCAGAACAGGTTGACTGGCCGCAACTTGTTCTGCTTTTTTTATTCTTCACGTTCTTTTAAAAATTTCTGAAATTCTTTTGATGCAATACTTTGTGGATATTCTGTATCATATATCAGTATGATATTTCGCTGAGGCAACGATTCTTCAACATTAATTTCAAATACACTTCCTGTTTTTAAGTCTTCCTGTGCAAACTCTGAGGGAATAAATCCAATTCCCAGATTATATCTCACTGCCGGAAGTATCATATCTGTTGTAGCCAATTCCATATCCGGTGAAAATTTTAATCCATGAATTTGAAAGTATTCATCTAAAAATGTGCGTGTTAACGTTTCTGAAGTCAAACTGATCCATGGATAAGACGACAATTCTTCTAAGGATACTTTTCTGTCCTTTAACTTTTGAAACCTACTTCCTCCTATCAAAACTTCTTGATATTTCCTTAGGATTTTCATTTTCAAAGGCTTTCCAACCTGCAGATTCGTTGATACAAATGCCAGATCAACTTTCCCTTCTTTTACTGCATTCACCGAATCTGTTGTACTATTATTTAAAATTTTAAAATGTACATTTGGATATTTTGCATTAAATTCTCCCATTGCCTGAAATAAATAACAATGTAAGGCTGTTTCTGTCGCACTGATATATATTGTTCCGTTTTCCAGACTGATCAAATTACTCAGATCATTCTCGCCCTTGAAAACTGTGCACACCCTGCAGCTACATAACCATAAAATGCCCGCCCTTCCGGAGTCAGCTTCATTCCGGTCTTACTTCTTGTAAATAACCTGCACCCAAGATCATTTTCCAAATTGTGTATTGTACGTGTTACTGCTGGCTGGCTTGTTTTTAGAACACTGGCTGCTTTTGTCAGATTCTCATATTTCGATACATAAAAAAATACTTTGTAAAGTTCGTAATTAATATCCATAGAAATCTCCCCTTCATATGTTTTGATTTACAGAAATCTCTTTTTATATTAGTATATAAAGTGTGAGAGCGTATGTCAATTATAAATTAGTGAAACTTATATATAGAATTAAATATATTAATTTCTCTAATTGAAGTGAGTACGTTATACTAAGGGTATCATGATAGCACGGAACAGGTCTGTGCTATGCAATAATGCGGAGATGGACAATGGCATATATCCGCTTTACAGAAGCCCATCCCACAGCAGACTTTACAAAAGAAGTTTGGATTAATTTTAAAATGGAGGATCCGATATGAGTAATGTACGCAGAGTCTATGTAGAGAAAAAAGAAGCGTATGCAGTAAAAGCAAAAGAACTGCAGGAAGAAATCAAGAGCTATCTTGGAATTACTTCCGTCACAGGAGTACGTGTTCTGATCCGTTATGATGTGGAAAACATTTCTGAGGCTACTTATCAGAGAGCACTGGTCAGTGTTTTCTCCGAGCCGCCTGTTGATGATATTTATGAAGAAACTTTTGAT
>OGIO01002096.1_pt1 | contig 13187 bp, 10 predicted proteins | sample 1571841 | NCBI WGS metagenome assembly OGIO01 (sample SAMEA2582111, study PRJEB24529) | metagenome | biome: Human gut stool | place: China | collected 2011
TTCATGAAAAAGGTACCCACAGCGATCAGTGTGGTGGAGATACAGGAACCAACCAGTTCCGGAATGAAATGGGAGGATGCAGTCTCCATGGTGGCACAGTCCGCCATAATGGTACTTGTCAGATCGGACAGATCTTTTTTTCCGAAGAAGGATAACGGGATCTTACGCAGCTGCTCTGCCAGAGCAATTCTGCGCACACCGCTCTCCACATAAGTTGCCAGGAACGTGGCACGATACTGCACCAACGTTGTCAGCGCGATCAGAAGAAGACAGAGTACGCAGCCCACAATGTAGAAAACACCTCTGCCTGCCATGGTGCCCTGTAAATAATCTCTTACCAGAAAATACAGCATCCATACCGGGAACATCAACACCAGATCGGAACATGTTACGGATACAAATGCCTTTATCATATCCTTCGCACCTTTTTCGGAAAGCGCGTATTTATGCTGCAATTTTGCCTGTAAGCTACTCATTCTATTTCTCCCCCTTTCCTACTTTCCAGCTGACGGATTTATTGTACTCTTCCCACATATGGGCATACAGTCCGTTTTGTCCCAGCAATATTTCATGGTTTCCCTGTTCCACAATTCCGCCATCCTTCAACACACAGATGCGGTCGGCATCCACAACCGAGGACAATCTGTGTGCGATCATGATCACGGTCTTGCCTGCGGAAAGCTTCGTAAATGCCTGCCGTACCTTCGCCTCATTATCCGGATCAGCAAAAGCGGTAGCTTCATCCAGGATCAGGATCGGTGCATTTTTTAACATCGCTCTCGCAACGGACAGGCGCTGTGCCTCACCTCCGGATACATAAGTACCCTGGCTTCCGATGACGGTATCCACACCGTCCGGCAGCTTTGCAATAATGTCCTCACACTGGGCATTTTTCAGAGCTTCCATGACTTCTTCTCTGGTGGCATCCTTTTTGCCCATGCGGACATTATCGTAAATGGACATCTTAAGCAATTTGCTGTCCTGAAATACGAAGGACACCATATTCATCAACTGTGCGGAAGGAATATCCTTCACATCCACGCCGCCGATGCATACCTTACCTTCTGTGGTATCATAGAAACGGGCAATGAGACTTGCCAGCGTGGTCTTACCGCCGCCGGAGGGACCGACAAATGCCACATGCTCTCCTTCTTTGATATCGAGATTGATCTGATGCAGAGCATCTCTTCCCGCATTTTCATAGCGGAAGGATACATTTTGTAACGCAATGGAATGATCCTTGATGTTCTGCTCTTTTTCTGCTTCCGGCAGAGGATTACGGCTTAAGATACCATCAGTTCTTTTCAGAGCATCCTCCACGATCATCTGATTCTCTCCGCCGTACATGATCTTGCCTAATGTAACGGTCAGTACCGGAGTGATAATGATGTAGAACAGAAGGTTGATCAGCACCTCAGGATCCCCGCCTGCTCCACCGAACCAATATGCGGCACCGATCAGAACGGCGAAGATCGCATTGATCAGTGTGGTAAAGCCTACCATGGGCCACATCAGTTCTTTGGTATAAGCGATGGTCCATTTTTCATATTTTTTAATAGAGGTCTGGAAACGCTTGAAAGAAAATACCGACTGTCCGAAGGTCTTCACTACCGGAATACCGCGGACATATTCCACTGCTTCACTGGACATCTCCTCTAACGCATTCTGGTATTCTGTCATTTTATCTTTCATGCGCTGTCCGGTCATGGCACCCATAATGAGGAACGCAAGGACGACGGGCACGAGACTTAACAGCCCCAGTTTCCAGTCAAATGCCACCAGCAATACCAACAATCCCACAGGCGTTGCCATTGCCCCTGCCTTATCCGGCATCTGGTGTGCCAGATAAGTCTCGGTGGCTGCGGTGGATTCGTTGACGATCTTACGGATCTTACCGCTGCCCTCACTGTCCATGAATCCCATGGGCAGCGTCAGAATATGACGCATCAGTGTGCTTCGCATATTCGCCTGCACGTGAAAGGCTGCAATGTGGGAGCACAACAGTGCGCAGATATAAATGATCATGGAAAGCAGTGCAAATCCCACGGCACTCCATCCAAGCCCCGACAGATTCTGCGCCTTGCTGTAATCCGGCGCTGCCAGTACAACCTCCTGCATGATCCGCCAGATATCATAAAACGGCAGTAATGCAATCAGTGCACTGACCGCGGACAGAATCCATGACGCAATGGTCAGGTACTTGTAGTTGCCCGCATGAGCGAACAGCTTCTGCATAGAGCTTTCTTTTTTCATGTGATCTTTCCCTCTTTCCCTTTGATTTAAATTAATTTTTTGGATTTAATGTAACTCTTTAATTTCTAGAATTTCTTTTCATTTTGCCCTGCTTTTCATCATTTCTCTTTTCCGGACATTTGAGGCTCTATTGTCTTTCCTATCTAACACCGCTTATTGGTAATTAGTTTCAACTAACCGTCGGTTTTTAAGATAGACTGCTACCGTAATCTTCCATAGCAGTCTTATCTTATGCTTCACCCCAGCTTGATGATGGCTCCCCATCCGCCGTAGTGATACTTCTCCAGCATATGCAGATATTTTCTGGCAGTATCCCTGTCCATGCGGTGTCTGACGACTTCGAACATACTGTCAAACATGGCTCTCGACATGATATGTAGGAACTCCTCGGTGATCATGCTGCCTTCCTGTAGGAATTGTGTGGCTTCCATATACTTGTAGGTATACTCCGTCTCAATGTCCACCAGATGTTCCACGAAATCCTGATACTTGGTACCGTAAGAGGCATCCAGCAGTAACCGGAAATCATCGAACCGATCATAGACATAGTCAAGCATTTCATCCATACCGCCTACCACATAATCCTCCATTACCTTCGGCTGTTCCTCTGCCTCTCTGGCATGAAACGCCTCCTGGGTCTTAAGGAATATCTGCGTCAGCCCTTCCGCCGCCGGTTCCACAATCGCACAAAACAATCCTTCCTTGTCCCCGAACCGGGAATAGATGGATCCGGTAGTAGTGTCTGCCTTGGCTGCGATCGTACGAAGCGACGCTTCGGAATAGCCCTTCTCCAGGAATTCTTCTCTGGCACAGACGAGAATTCTCTCTGAAACTCCTTCGATTGGTTTTGTCACTTTTTCCTCCAAAAAAATGTTCATAACAGTGTTATATAACACTGTTATGAATATAAACACATTTCATTTTTTTGTCAAGAGGGATCATAGTTTTTTCTCTGCCAAAGCTGTCAGCTCCTGTAATGTACATTCAGCCAGTTTTGCCTTTACACCGGCGATATTTCCACTGCTCATAGACAGCTTTCTCGCTCCCAGTCCCACCAGCAATTGGGCGGTCTCCGGATTCCCTGCCATTTCTCCGCAGACGGAGATTTCTTTTCCACGTTTGGAAAATTCCTGAAAGACAAACCGCAGCAGCCTAAGCATTGCCGTGGAATCACTTCTGTAATATGCCGCCACCTCCGGATTCATCCGATCCGCAGCCGACAAATACTGCGTCAGGTCATTGGATCCTATGCTTGCAAAATCCACCTCTTCCGCCGCCAGATCTGCAATCAAGGCAATCGCGGGAATCTCTATCATAATACCGATTCGGATCTGTTCATCAAACTGCTGCTTTCTCTCTTTCAGCTGCTCTTTTGCCAGATTCAGGTACTCTTTTGCCTTGCGAATATCTTCCAGACTCCCGACCATCGGAAACATGATTTGCAGAGGTCCGTAAGCAGAAGCACGCAGTGCCGCACGCAGTTGCGTTAAAAATAACTCTTTTTCCGCAAAACAAAGCCTGATTGCTCTTTTCCCCAAAAAAGGATTGTCCTCTTTTGGCAATTCCATGTAGGGCAATGTCTTATCTCCGCCGATATCCAGTGTCCGCAAAGTAATCGGATGTCCTTTTGCCTTTTGCACAACCTGCCTATAGGCTTCAAATTGTGTTTCTTCCCCCGGAAGTTCCTTCCCTTCCATATAAAGAAATTCTGTACGGAACAAGCCGATGAAATCGTACCGGTCTGTCGGAACATCAAATTCCTGCGAGCCGATATTGATTCCTATCTTTATTTCTGTTCCGTCCTTCATAATTGCAGGTTTGTTTAAAAAATTTTTTTCTGCTTCTTTTTTGCGGAAAAAAGATGTCTGTTTTTCCCTGATATCGCAAATACATTCTTCTCCCGGTGTGACAAATATTTCTCCGGTCAAACCGTCCATGGCAAGCATAGTATCTGTAGGAATTTTTTCCGTAACATTCGGAACTCCCAGAATTGCAGGAATTCCGTAACTTCTTGCCAGGATTGCGGAATGTGAATTCACTCCGCCAACCTCCGTCAGGATTCCTTTGATATGTTTTCTGTCCATGGTGGCCGTATCACTGGGTAATAGGTCATGGGCTACCAGAATTACATCTTCCGAAAACGAAGACAGCTTAGACGTTTCCTGCCCCGACAGAATCCGGAGCAGCCGGTCTCTGACATCTCTAAGATCCGCCGCGCGCTCGGCAATCAACGGATCCTCCACACCGGCCAACAATTCTGCAAATTCTGTATACACCTTACTGACCGCGCTGTCCGGATTCATGTTTTCCTCACAGATTGTCTCCCGGATCTCATCAAGGATTTCTTCATCCTGAAGTAATTCCCGATGTGCACTGAAGATTTTTGCCTTATCCGGATCCTCTTTACACATACCGTTGTACAATGTCACCAGTTCACTGTCTGCCTTTTCACAGGATTCCCTGAATTCCCGATATTTTTCCTCTTCCTGACCCTTGGGAAAAAAATCCGGAGCCTTTGTCAGTGTACCGGGAATGTAGATATAAGATTTCGCATAAGCAATTCCCTCAGATACCGGATTTCCCTGTAATCTTTCTTCCATACACATTTACCGCCTTTATTCTCCAAATCCGCTTTCCACCAAGGCTGCAAGAGACGCTGCCGCCTGCTCTTCATCTGTGCCTTCCGCAGCAATCTCTATTTTGGTTCCCTGTCCGATTCCTTCCGCCAGAATCCGTACAACGGATTTTGCATTCACCGGTACTCCGTTTTCCCTGCAAATCGTAATCTTGCTTTCATATTTTTTGGCTTCCAGTACAAAATCAGAAGCCGGTCTGGCATGCAGTCCTGTCTTATTCACAATCTCAACCTGTTTTTTTGTCATAATTTATCCTCTTTTTTATTCGTGGAAAGTACGCTGGCTCCGTTCGTCCTGATGCACTCCCGATACCAGGCAAAGGAATCTTTTTTCTTTCGTTCCAAGGTTCCTTTTCCTTCATCGTCTTTGTCCACATAGATAAAGCCATAGCGTTTTTTCATTTCACCGGTGCTTGCACTGATCAAATCGATACATCCCCACGGAGTGTATCCCAGTAACTCCACACCATCATTTACTGCTTCCCACATCTGTCTGATATGTTCGCTTAAATAAGCAATCCGGTAATCATCATGAATCTGTCCGTCTTCTGTCACACGATCCACCGCTCCCAGTCCGTTCTCTACGACCATCAGCGGAATCTGATATCTGCCGTACAGTTCATTCAGGAGGTAACGTAATCCCTTAGGATCAATGATCCATCCCCATTCGCTTGCTTCCAGATAGGGATTCGGCACACCAAGCATCATATTCCCCGCCGTCTGTATCACTTTCGGATCTGCCGTGGCACAACGGGAACTGTAATAACTGAAGCTTAAGAAATCCACTTTTCCATTCTTCAATATTTCATCATCCCCGGCCTCTTTTCGGATCTGTACCCCATTTTCCCTAAAAAAGCGTTCCGCAAAATAAGGATATGCTCCTCTTACGCACACATCTCCGCACAACCAGTTGCTGCGTTCCATCTGTGCCTGTGCTTCCACTACATCTTCCGGACTACAAGTATATGGATATACACCGGCCGCAGACAGCATACATCCCACTTTATTTTCGGGATTGATCTCGTGTGCCATTTTTACTGCCTGTGCACCGGCCAGAAACTGATGATGCAATGCAGTAAATCTGCAACTCTTTTCTGCCGCGGTCTCGGGGGATCCCAGTCGTTTTCTCCCGAACAAGTCTTCTCCGTCCTCGGGTAAAATGCCCCCTGCAAGGAGCGTTCCGAAACGGCTGACCAGTGTATTCATTTCATTAAATGTCAGCCAGTAATGAACCAGATCCTGATACTCTCTGAATACCGTCTCACAATACCGCAGGAAAAATGCAATCGTCTGTCGGTTGGTCCAGCCGCCGTAATGTTCGCACAGATAATAAGGCATTTCATAATGAGACAAGGTAACTAACGGTTCTATTCCGTATTTTTTACAGGTTTCAAATACTTTCCTGTAATACGCAATCCCGGCACGATTGGGCGATATCTCATCACCTTTGGGAAAAATACGGGTCCATGCAATCGAAATCCGGAATACTTTAAATCCCATTTCCGCAAATAGTGCAATGTCCTCCTCATATCTGTGATAGAAATCTATAGCTTCGTGACTTGGATAGTTCTCCTCAGGGCGGATCTGTTCCGTGAATCGCCGCGGGGACGTTTTTGTCCCCGCAGTAATGTGATCCGCTACAGAATCTCCTTTCCCGTCCGCCTGCCAGGCACCTTCTGCCTGATTGGCTGCCACGGCACCGCCCCATAGAAATCCCGGTGGAAATATTTTCTGCTTTTCTTCCATTATTTTTCTTCCTTTGCCTGTGCTTCTTTTGCTACCAGTTCCTTTTCATATACTTTGAAGAACGGCCAATAGCATGCAAACGCTACCGCAAATGCAATCACCGGAATAAAGATATTGGTCCAGGACAAAGTCGTCAGATACTGTGCAAATCCAACCGGAAGGTTCGCCGTAATGGAAATGTAAGCCGGTTTGAAAAATCCTATCATATATCCAAAATAACAGATGATCATGGTAATTACAGGGTTCAGGATAAAGGGAATGCACATGATCGGATTATACATAATAGGATAACCGAAGATCACAGGCTCGTTAATATTAAACAGACCGGGCACGATTGCTGCCTTGCTGACTGCTTTCAGCTGTTCGGATTTCGAGAATAATCCCATCACGCAGAGCGCCAGTGTATTGCCGGTTCCGCCACAGCAATTGATAATACCGAATAACGCGATTGGCATAAATACAAGCGCCTGACCGGCCTCATGATTGGCATAGTTGGTTGCATAATACTGCATTAACGGTGCTGCGATTGCCGCATATACCGCCACTGTTCCATGTACACCCATTGTCCATAACAGACTGGCAATGATTACGATAATAATAATTCCGGGAACACTTGTCAGTGCTGCCAGCGGCATTCCCAGCAGACCGGTAATAAGTACCGGAAGCGCTGTCTGTGTCAATGCCACACAGCCATAACCCAATACCGTCCAGATAATCGCATTTACTACCAGAGGGATCAGAGAACGGAAGGTATCCTGCAGAAATTCCGGAACCGCATCCGGCATCTTGATAACCAGATGATGCTTTTCAAAAAAATGTGTCAATTGTACGCTGGTCAGCGCTACAATAATGGCTACAAACATACCCTTCGCATCAAGCGCCATGGTATCCATTCCGGTAAAAGTTCCGCCCGCTTCCCCGGCCAGATCTACTGTTTTGATCGGCGCGGCTGCAATCAAAAAGATCAGAATCGAATTCAGTCCTGCCATCAGCGCCTGCATTTTTAAAGACTTTGCATAAGAATAGGCAATGGTAAAAGCTACATACAGCGAAATAAATCCCATAGACACCTTATACGGCACCATAAGTGCACTATAGATTCCGGAACTCTGATCGATAATACCGATCGTCTGTAATATGACTGCCAGTAATTGGAATACCGCTCCCAACAATATTACACCCATTACCATCATCATACCGGAGGAAATCGCCTGTATTCCCTTATTTCCCACTACTTTTTCCCCTGCTTTTTTCACCCATTGCATGGGCTTGCTTTCATAAAAATTTGCCATACCTTTACTCCTTCCCTGTTGAAATACCTTCTTTTTACGTTTTGCAGACTTATTGATACAAGTCTTCCACCTGCTTCATAATATTGGCCACATTACCGATTGCATAATCATATGCCGGAATCACCGCAATAGGTTTTTGCGTATTTTGCTCGATCTCACCCTTTTTATAAGATACCTGCGGTCCCAACAGAATGACATCATAATTTTTGTACACATCTTCATATGCTGACATTCCCACTGCTTCGATCTTCAGAGAAATTCCCTGTTCCTCTGCATATTTTTCCATCTTACGCATCAGAATTCCGGTAGACATCCCACCTGCGCAGATCAATAATACTTTTCGTTCCATACGATTCCTCCTTGCTTTTCCCTACTTTTGATATAAAACGATCATTTCCCGGATCAAATCCAGTGCCAGTGCACTTCCCATCAGATGATCCTGCGCATGACACAATAAAATACTTACCTGCGTCACTTCTCCGGACGCATCCATTTTCAACAGTTCTCTGTGAGATTCATGTGCTGTTTGAAGACTCTCTTCTGCCTCCTTCAGAAGTTTCTCTGCGTCTTCGAAATTTCCTTTTTTCGCCTCCTGCAGTGCAGCGAAGGCATCTGATCTTGCCTGTCCGGAATTGGCTATGATCATCATCGCGATTTCTTCCAGCTTTTCCTGCATATTTTCTTCCATTTTGTAACCTCCTATTCTTAGAGCTGATATATGATCGTCAGAATATTTGCTATCTCATCATCATTGATAATGACATGAAATGTCTTTTCCAACGGTTTTACTATTTTAAGCAGTTTTTTAAATTCCTTGTCATATTGAAGCAATATTGCTGCTTTTCTGGGATTTGTGGCAACTTCCTGTTTTGCAAGCAGCCTGTCAATACAACAGGAAATATGAATCAACAAGCCGGCTTCCGCATCCAAAGATAACTCCCTAAGCGCCGCATTGATTTCTTTCATAATATCCGGCAGTATTTTTCTCAGCTTTTCAATATCGGTGTGTGTCAGCTGTTCTCCCAGATATGCAAACATTGCATCATAATCTATCTTTGCTTTTGCCTCTTTTTCCAGTCGGAGCAATCTTGGAAGACTCTCTTTTCTGGCTCCGAATACTTCACTGATCGGCAGGAAGGGAATTGCAAACATTCCCGGATCATAGGTTCCCACAATGCACTGAACCACTCCCGTGGTCATCAGGTGTTTCAGGTTATCACGCAACAGTTCTTTGTCTGTAACCGACATCGGGATCACCTCTGTATCTTCCAACTGTCCATATTTTTCGATGTAACGTTTCAGTTCCTCTGCCCCGCCTTTCCCGGTGGTACAGAGCGTTACAATGTATTTTCTGTAACAGTCCAGACCATCTATACTCTCCACTGTGCTTTGCAATATCTTGTCGGGATCATTTTCTGTAAGGGTCCGCCTTGCAAGCTCAATTCCAAGTGTAGTTACCGGAACTCTGACCTGCCGGATTGGAATTTCCAGTTCATTTTCTATCTCCAGAAGCATTTCTCCCAAAAAACTACTATCATAGATGACCAGAATTCCCTTGCCCTGCTGCACTTTTTTCAGGAAATTTCTCAGTGTCCCATATACCTCTGCGGAGGCTCTCTCACTGGTAATTTCATAAGAAAAAATATTATCCAGCTTTGTCATGTTACTGACCGTCTGTGCTATGGAGGAAGCTATTCCCACACCGTAGAATGCAAATATCAATACCGGTCTTGCATTTTCCGTCTTTTCCTCATTTTGATAGCACAAAAACATTGTGAGAAGTAAGATTTCTTCCATGGACAATTCCACTGCGTATTCTGCTTTGATCTGTTCTGCAAGTTCTTCGCTTAGCAGATATTCTGCTCTGTGATATACCAGTATTTCTGCAATACTTTCTTTGTCCGGAGCACTTTTTTCTCTTTTTCCCGTAATCACTGCATTGAGATGAAGGCACAGCCCATATAGTACAGACGGAGAGAAATTACGTTTCAGCTGTTCCTTTGCCTTTTGCAAAAATGCTTCCACAATATTGATCAGCTTTTCTTCCACCAGGATTTCCAACTGTTTTTTATCCGTCACATCCTGTATCAGGGCTTTCCGATATTTATCAAAAGTCCTTTCTACCTCCATGCTCAGCAAAAGATTGATCTCTTCCTCCTCTATTCCTGTCTCCTTTAATGCTGCTGCCTTCCGGCTGATTCTGTCATATAGTGTTCCGTCTTCCGGCCTGCTGACCCGGATTTCTTTTCCGCTGAACGTGAATCTCTGTTCAAAATCGATCAACTCCTCTGCTTCTCTCCGGTACTTTAACATGCCTTTGCGCACATTATTGGAAAAATCGCTGATAAATAATGAAATATCTCCTGTTTTCCCATATTCTCTCACATAGGCATTGGCGCAGCCGATCTTGATATCTCCTTTGAGCTGATAATAATTTGCTTCACACTCATAGAAAAGCAGGCATGTCATCAAATCTCCTCTGACGATCAGCGGTCTCTGTATCCGCACAGCCTCTTTGGAAAAAAGGTGTTTTATCATTTCCATCCGTTCCCTCAGCGGCCGCTCCGACAATGTCGGTAACTGTAACTGTACTGAAAATTCTGCCAGGAACTCATCCGACAGCTGTTCTTTGTCTGTACAGCTTACCGCCACCGCATATTTTCTGGATGGTGACTGCAGATACTCCAGCACCCTTTTTCTGGCTCTCGGGCTTAAAAACTGAATATTATCGAAAAATACAAAGCCCTGCTCCGACTGTTTCCAGCTGTCATCCGACTCAGCACTGACTTCTCCGCCTGCTGCATAATCGTGGCAATCGATGTGAAGAAACGGAGCATTTTCCGGCAGAATCTTCTGTTCCACCGCAAAACGGTACATTCTTTGTGCCAAGCGGCTCTTACCGGTTCCACGGGCTCCCACCAATAACGTATTGAGACTTCGCTGTGGATAGAGTACTGCTGCCTTTGCCAGCTGAATGGTCTGCCTCAGACTTCCGTCCGCTCCGATCAAATCAGAAAAGCATTCTTCCAATGTGCTTTCTTCTCTTCCAACCTTATAGAGAACCGGTCTGCCGTTACATTTTTGTATCCTGCCTTCCTGTACCAGAAGATTCAGTATGCTGCTTACATTCGTTCGCTGTAGTTCCATGGCATCCGCTATGTATGCGGTGGATATTCCTCTGTCTGCCTTTTCATCTGCATGAAGTCTGATAAAGTCATATACCTTTTCTTTGTTTGATTTCATAGGGTGCATCTCCTTTTCAACGTTTGCATCTATGTGTATATCCAAAGAAAATTATACACTCTATACAATATGCAATCTATCATTTTCCGAATATTTCGTCAAAAGAAGTTGTGTATCTGTTTTTGTCATAAAAAATATATTTATTCATTGATTTTGATGATTTTTATTATGATTTTTGGGTACTTTTTTACAGAACCATAAAAAGAATCCGGATGAAGGATCATTCGGATTCTTTTTAGTGTATATGATTTTATTTTGTTTTTGAGAAGTGTATAAGTTTTTTGTTATGGTGTTGTGAATTCTATCGGCATAGTACTTAAAGTCAGACAAATCAGTTTTAGTCAGATTTACATCACTACCACATGTTAAAAGACTTTCTACAAAATTTCCCGGAATATTTTTTTTAGTAAAAGCAAGAATCGGGATAGCATTTACAGCTGCTAATTGTGCCATTAATCCACCAGCAATGGGGTATGATGACAAATAAATATCGACATGTTCGAAAACATGGACAATATCATCCCTTTGCCCTAATAAAAAAACTCTGTCTTCATAATGATGATCACGAATAAAACGTAAAAAAGGTCCCTGATTGCCGCTACCGGCAATTAAGATGGCAACATTTGAATAATTACCCAGCAATAGCTTCAGAAGATCAAAAAAAAGGTTTTGATCTCCTAACATTTTATATAAAGCTCCACCGGTAAATATCTTCACATGATCTTGTAAAGAAGGTAACCCTTTAAATTCCTTACAATGAATAATCGGATAATAGGGTTGTAACAATAATTGTTCAGATGTAATAAAACGTTTTTGTAAAGACACATTACAACCATAATTTCTGAATTCAATAAAATAATCTGCGCATTGTGTTCCAAGCCAAAACGCATCATCGGTTAAATTTATCTGATATCTTTCAATATCATATAGGGCTGCATAAACGATTAAAGGAATAATATCAAATGAAGTTAAATGTAAAAAAGCTTTTTCGGGTGCAAAATCTGCTATTTTTTTGTATATAAACCGGATTTTTTCTGTTCTAGACAAATCATTATTAACAATACACACCTCTGCTTTGTCATATTTATTCAATGTATGTAAAATATTCTGTGCCTTGTTTTTATTGAAAACCGAATTGTTTACAATATAGAGAAATTCACAATCCCAGGAAATGAACGCTTTAATGTACTGCTGTGTTAATGCGACATTGTCCACACCAGATGAGTCATAAAAAACTATTCTGCGTTTTACAGCAGAGAAAATTTGAGCATGAATTAATTTACCTGCAATCTTTTTTATCAGTGATTCAAGCTCTTGATCGTTATAGATAAAATTAGTTTGATACGCAATCATTGAAGCGCATTCTATATATTTTACTGCAGCTTCATAGTTGGCCTGTTTATATTGTTTATTTGCTAAAGATTTTATCTTATTAAAGTAAGAAATAATATCATTTTCAGAAAAATTGAACATCATATTCAGGGAATCAATTTAATACTACTCATAACACCATTCACAGAGTTCTTCATGAATCAATTTTATATTTTCTACCTCAGAGACGGTAATATTATTTTTCCATAAGCCAATGTTTTTGATTGATATAGCAGGGTCGAAATATCCTTTAGGGTAAACATGAGAAGAAAATTCTATATTTAAAAATTCCATAATGGATTTGATTAAATTATCATAATCCAAAACTAAGTCTTCAAATCTGATGATTAAAACAGAAGCTTCGTCTCTCATTAATGGAATATTCTTTACCATCAATTTATACCATTTTATAAACAAATGAATCTGATTAACCGGAATCCATGGAATATTCAAATTCTTTGCTGTCATATAAACATCACGGGGATCCCGATACACCATTATCGTTTTCAGATTAGAAATGTAATTCGAGTATTTTTTCAAATCATATTCCGTATCACTCAGAAATTGATCTAAAACTAAAAACTTTTTGACTTTTTGAGCTCTGATCAGTTTTTCTAAAAACATATGCGAAAGAGAAATAAATTCAT
>OGIO01002097.1_pt1 | contig 13187 bp, 8 predicted proteins | sample 1571841 | NCBI WGS metagenome assembly OGIO01 (sample SAMEA2582111, study PRJEB24529) | metagenome | biome: Human gut stool | place: China | collected 2011
TGCAAGGATAACCTTCTGCTGGTTTCCACCGGAAAGTTGTTTGATCAAAGTCTCGCGGCTTGCACATTTGATCTGGAGAAGATCAATATACTTGTCTGCAATCTCACACTGTTTTGCCATAGGGATCTTTTTCAGAATGCCCTGTTTTGCCTGAATTGCAAGGATGATATTTTCTCTTACGGACAAATCTGCAACAATTCCCTCCGCTTTACGGTCGTCAGGAAGAAGTCCCATTCCAAGATGCATGGCATCAATAGGATTTTTCACCTTAACTTCCTTGCCTTTTACTTTCAAAGTACCAGTCTGGGCGCGGTCAGCACCGTAAATAGCACGTGCCAGTTCGCTTCGTCCGCTTCCAAGAAGTCCGGTAAGACCGATAACCTCTCCTTTGTGGATATCAAGGTCAAATGGTTTGATGGTTCCTGCATGGCTTAAGCCACGGGCTTCGATTACCATCGGTTCTTTTCTCTTATCTCCTGTGGTCTCCGGTTTAATGGAAGCAAGATCGTCGAAATCTTTTCCCATCATAGCTGCTACCAGCTTCACTCTCGGAAGATCTGCGATCTCATATTCGCCAACCAGCTGACCATTTCGAAGAACGGTAATTCCGTCACATACTGCATAAACCTGTTCCAGGAAATGGGTAACAAATATGATTCCTACACCTTTCTCCTTCAGTCTGCGCATCATGGTAAAAAGCTTTTCTACTTCACGGTCATCCAATGAAGAAGTTGGCTCATCCAGAATGAGCACCTTACAGTCCATATCTACAGCACGGGCAATTGCGATCATCTGCTGCAATGCCAGTGAATATTCTTCAAGATTACGTGTTACATCAACGTCAAGCTCCAGCTGTTTCATAAGGGCAGCTGCCTGACGGTTCATTGCCTTTCGGTTGACCGTTCCAAGCTTTGTCAGTGGCTCGCGGCCTATGTAAAGATTCTCTGCCACCGAAAGGTTTGGACAGAGGTTTACTTCCTGATATACAGTAGAAATGCCCTTCTTCTGGGCGTCCATGGTATCTTTATTTACGATGGGATGATCAAATCCTTCCAGATAAATCTCTCCAGCCTCAAATTTATTTACGCCGGTCAGGCACTTGATCAATGTGGATTTACCCGCGCCATTCTCTCCCATCAGCGCGCGGATTTCACCTTTTTTCAATGTCAGATCCACGCCTTCCAGTGCTTTTACACCTGGGAATGTCATGCAGATTCCCTGCATTTTCAATACTACTCCTGCCTCCAACGCGATTCCTCCCTTCCCGTTATCAACTTCATTTTTCATTCTCCTCGTTGCTCGCGAAAATTAAGGGGAAGAAAATCCGCATTGGGACTTTCCTCCCCTATTCGTTCATCTTTATCGATTTTCAGCTGCTTGCTGATCACCAATTTCGATGTTTACGGATTGTTTCACAGCTCTGCTGTTTTCACACTCTCCGATTGATTTTTCTGATTAGTAAGCACGTCCAGCCAGAACTTCATCAGTCATAGTTGTTGCATATTCGCTCTCGATTCCAGGTGCTACGAATGCCTGATCCTCAACAAGTGTTGTCTTCTCAAATTCTTCGCCTGCCTGCATTTTTTCGATTACGCCCTTAACAACCTCAGCCTGGATCGGGTTACACTCAACGTTGCAGTTGATCTTTCCGTCTAATGTGTACTGAAGTCCATCGTGTGTTGCATCGAAGGAAATAAGAGTTACATCGCCGTCAACACCGTAGGTGATACCTGCTGCATCCATTGCATCCATTGCGCCGTATGCTTCGTTATCGTTCTGGCAGACAACTACATTGAACTGTCCCTCGTAGGATTTGATGAAGGACTCCATAACTTCCTGGCCACCAGCCTGTGTAAAGTCACCGGACTGAGAATCAAGGATCTTCCAGTTGTCATGCTCGCCAGCTACCTGATTGAATCCTTCTGTACGTCCAAGTGCTGCGGAAGCTCCTACGGAACCTTCGATTACAAGAATGTTAGCATCTTTATCGCCAAGATACTCAGCTAACCAGTTACCAGCTGTAATACCTTCGTTTGTTGTGTTTGTTCCAACCCATGCATCATATAAATCGTCGCTTGCTTCGATCTCACGGTCTGCGATGATTACAGGGATTCCAGCATCCTGTGCTTCCTGAAGAACGGTGTCCCAGCCAGCGGACTGGATCGGAGCGATTACGATGTAATCCATATCTTTACTAATGAATGTACGAACTGCTTCAAGCTGTGCAGCATTGTCATTGTCGCAGTCTACAAGATCAAGGCTGTATCCAGCATCTTCTGAGAAAACATCCTGATAGTTCTGGGTGTTTGCTGTACGCCAGTCTGATTCATGTCCAACCTGTGCGTATCCAACTGTTACCAGATCGTCAGCGTAAACCGGCATAGCCATCATGCTGAGTGTTGCTGCTGCGAGTGCCATAACTGCTAATTTCTTTTTCATGTGATTGTTCCTCTCTTTCTTTTAGAAAAATACTTTTGCAGGTCGCGCCTGCCATTGGTTTCTCGTTCAACACTGATCCGTTTGCTGTCTTAGCTTTCCGTCCGTTCTTTGAATCCGTGTTCTTCTTGATGTCTATAATTTAGCGAAAATCAACATAAATTTCAATATTGTTTTCCCGTCTTTTGGTTGTTTCGTCAGTTCAAACAATACAAATTTGTTGGTTTTCATAGTGAAATACAGACAAATTTATATTATAATGAATTTCAGGCAGGAAAAGGGGTGATATTTTATGATTTCTCATTTAGAAAGTTTGTTTTCTTATGATTTTGTGAAAAATATTACACCTTTTTCTATGTTTTTCGATTTGGCAAACTGTCTAAGCTGGAAAAAAAAGGTTTGATCATTTGAAAAAAGGTATAATATTTTGGGTTTTAGAAGTGAAAAAGCAGAAGATTTATTGGGAAATCATAAATAATTCATGTGAAAATTTTATGAAATAACTATCCCAGCAAAATAAAAAAAACAGAGTGGCGCGACAGATTGCGGGAATACTTTTTCAGACACGCTCTAACCTAAGAAAGAGGAACTAAAATATATGGCGATCAAATATAAATGGCTGGTTGAACAGCTAAGAGAAATCATTTCAGATTCTATTCAAAAGGGAATCAACAAGCTTCCCACCGAACAGGAGCTGGCTGTCAGATACCGTGTCAGCCGACAAACGGTCCGGGCTGCGCTGGCGGTTCTTGAAGATGAGCGGGAAATCCGCCGCATTAAAGGGAGCGGAGCTTACATTACCGGACTTTCCAGCCTGGAAGACCGGAATATAGTTGGAATTCTGATTCCCGATGAACAGCAATATGAATATCCTGCACTGATAAATGATATTCGTGTGGCGCTGGCTGCGGAGGGATTTTCCTGCAAGGTTTACCCCACTCACAATCATGTGGACCAGGAACGGCAAATCCTTCAGTTTCTTTTGAAAAGTCCGCTGCGAGCACTTATTGTGGAGCCTGTAAAAAGCGCCTTACCATCACCTAATACAGAGCTTTATCAAAGGCTGATACAAAGGGGAACTTCCATTTTGTTCCTGGGATGTGCTTATCCCCAGTTGTCTCAGATTCCAGTAATCTATGAAGATAATCTATATGGGGCTGGTCTTCTGGTGCAAAGTCTTGTGGAAAAAGGCCACTCTTCTATCGCCGGTATTTTCCAGATGGACGATCAGCGGGGACTTGAACGCTACCAGGGATTTCTGGATGCTATGCAAAATCAGGGGCTGACTGTACCAGACCGCAACATCTGCTGGTACACCACACAGGAACTGGATGATTTCCGTCAGAGCCAGGATATCAGCTTCCTGAAAAAATTTCTGGAACGGATCACCCCCGACTGCACTGCGTTTATTTGTGAGGATGACTTTATTGCATGGCTATTATGGGAAGAGCTGTCGCTTGGACAGGAGAAAAAGATAGCAACTCATGCTTCCCTTTCATCCTCTCTTCAAAGCACTGGATTCAAGACTACTTCCGCCGACCATAGTTTCGAAACCACAATAGCACTAGCCGCCTTCAATACCAGCTACCTTACCACATCTGGTCTGCTCCGCGCCACAACACTGACACACCAGACACACCAGCCTGGTACTCTGGCCGCCCAAATGAGCATAAACAAATTAAAAGGACTCCCTGTCTCTTCGCAGGAAGTCCCATGGCAGTTATCACTGCCGAAATCGCATAATTAATTTTGAATATCATGCAGTCCCCTTACTCCGATATTCCCTTGGGCTGCACCCGGATTTTTTCTTAAACACATAACTGAAATAATGGGGATCCTTATATCCCACCTCCTGTGCGATCTCTCCGGACGACTTGTCCGTCTCGCGCAGGAGTTTTTTCGCTCTGTCAACACGTTTGCAGGTAATATACTCTACAAACGTCTTCTGCATATTCTGGCTGAAAATTGCGCTTAAATAGTTGGCACTCATATTCACCGCATCCGCTACTTCATTCAGGGAAATGGTCTCTTTATAGTAATTCTCATCAATATAATCCAGCACTTTCCTCATGGCGCTGTTGCCCTGAGACTCATTCTTCTCATCCCTGATATCAATGGCACTCTGAAGAATGTCCACACAATACCCTGCCACCTGCGATGCCTTGATACTGGTATCCTGATATTTTCCCTCGATCCGTTCTGTATAACCCTCTTTTTCCACACCAATGGATTCCAGATACATAATAGTTGTAAACCGAATATGAAGCACCACATAATCCCGGAACATTCTGGACTCCAGTGCCTTACTCATTCCACCCAGATATCCCTGAACGAACTCCTGGATCTCACTGCTGCTTCCTTTTGTAAGAAAATCCTTGATGATCTCCGGATTCAGCTGTGAAGAATCCACTGCTGCCAGCCGGTTCTCTCCCTGCGAATTTACATAACTCTCCAAAGTATCTTCTGTAAGCACATGCAGTCCCGGCACCATAAAACGATATGCAAAATAATGATTCACACTCTGATAACACTGGGAAAGCAAGCTCAATCTCTCCACTGGTTTTCCTACAGCTACATACCAGTCCATCTGCTCTTCCCCTTCGCAGGTCCGCTTCACATACTCCACGCAATTATCTGTCAGCTCCGGAAGCCGGGACAATTCCCCCTTTACCAGAACTCCGTAACTGTTTACATTCCAGCGGAAAAGCAGATACTGGGGATAGCGGAGAAAATAATGAAGCACTTCATCCTGTTTCCGAAGAAAACCTGCCATCTTGTCCTTATTTTTCTCCTGTAAATACAGGAAAAGCAGATTATATCCTGCTGCCGTAATTTCTATAGACTGACGCTCTGCCTCATCATAAATCTCCTTAACCGACAGCTCCCCCTCCAGAATTTTTTCCATAAAACGCCGTCTGGAAAACTGCTCATACTCCTGGATCTCATTCTGAAACTGGGTGCGGTAGTCCTCCTGCTCCTGATCCTGCTCGATCTTATCTTTCAGTTCAAGAAGTACATTTTTCAGCTTCATTCTGGTAACCGGCTTCAGCAGATACTGGTCAACACCAACTTCAATTGCCTGTCTTGCATATTCAAAATCATCATAACCACTGATAATAATAATCTTCATCCGCGGAAATTCTTTGCTCACAATTTTACTTAAGGAAAGCCCATCCATAAAAGGCATTTTAATATCCGTGATCAATACATCCGGCTTCGTCTTACGGATCAGGGGCAAAGCCATTTCCCCATCTGCTGCTTCCCCTACAAAACGGTATCCGAACTGATCCCAGGGAATCCTGTCTCTGAGCCCTTCGCGGATCACCGTCTCATCTTCAACCAGAAATACCTTCCGTAACATTTTCTTCCTCCCCAACGTTCTCCTGGGTATACACCCGCTCCGGAACATAATATGCTTTCTCTATTTCTTTGCCATCTTCCATATCCTGAATGATCTGCTCCACGTATTTTCCCTGGTCAGGATTACACTGGACATCAATGTTGATCTCCCCGTTTCTCACCAGCTCCACACCCGCATCCACTGCGTCAAAGGAAATTACCGTAATATCGCCGTCCACTCCTGTAGTTTTTCCTGCTTCTCTGATGGCTTCAAGCGCACCAAAAGTCATGTCATCGTTCTGTGAAACCACCACATCTATGTCCTCATACTGATCCAGAAGCCTTGCCATCTCTTCTTTTCCTTTTGCTGTGGTAAATTCTCCGTCTACCTGCTGCAAAATGTTCCAATTGCGCTGCACCTTTGCCACTTCATTGAATCCACGGGTTCTGCCGATGGTCGCGGAGGCGCCTTTGGTTCCTTTCAGCACTACGATGTTAACTTCGTCATCTTCCCTGCCCTGCTTTTTCATGTAATCCTCAAGCCAGTAACCGGCATCCTGTCCTTCGCAGACAAAATCGGAACCAACCCAGGAAGCATAGAGGGAGTCATCATCCACAGAAACCTTACGGTCTATGAGAATTACCGGAATCCCGGCATCCTTCGCCTCCTGAAGCACAGTGTCCCAGCCAGATTCCTCAATAGGAGAAAGTACGATATAATCCACCTGCTGGGAAATAAAGCTTCGGATGGCCTTGATCTGATTGGCCTGTTTCTGTCTGGCATTGTCAAAAATCAGCATGTAGCCGTTTTCCCTGGTGAAAGCGTCCTGAATGGACTGCGTGTGGGCACTTCGCCATACAGATTCGCTTCCCACCTGGGAAACACCTACTACGATCAGATTGTCGTCCTCCGCAGGAGTTTCCTGCACTTTACTGCTGCTCAAAGGACTTCCCAGAAGAACCAGTGCCACAAGCACAAACACAACCGGTGCTACAGCCCAGATGTTTTTTCTTATAAACTGTCTCATACGCCTGTCTCCTCCTGCTGTGGCCGTCCACCCTCAATTATCTTATTGGCATTCTGCTGTTTCGGATTACTTTTTATTTTTTTATTTGCGTCAGAATTCACGCTGTTGCCGACTTCAACTACTTTTGCTGTATCATTCCCTGTTTTCTCAACCGGAGCTTCCAGAAGAGCCGGAATTACAATCTCCACTGTAGTTCCCTTACCCTTCTGTGACTGGATCTTCATTCCATACTCCGGTCCGAAATACATGTGGATACGCTCATTTACATTTGCCAGGCCAAAGCCCTTCTCCGTCTCCTGGCAGGGCTTCTCGATCTGCTGACGAAGCTGTTCAAGCTCATCCTCATCCATGCCCACACCATCATCCCGGACAGTCAGACGGATAATATCTCCCTCTTTTTCCCCATGAATGTGAATACATCCCTTAGCACGTTTATACTTGATTCCATGGTAAAGTGCATTCTCCACCACCGGCTGAAGAGTCAGCTTCAGAATCTGATATTTATAAATTACCTGATCCAGCTGAATGTCATATTCCAGAATATCCCGGTAACGCATTTCCTGGATCTGGAGATAACTGCTGATATGCTTCTCTTCTTCCTTAATGGAGATAAATTCCTTTCCTTTGCTGGGGATCTCACGGAAAAAGTCCGACAGTGTAACAACCATGGTCACCGCTTCGTCCGGCTCATTGGACTCGATCAGCCACACAATGGTGTCCAGCGTATTATAAAGAAAATGAGGCTGGATCTGCTCCTGAAGAAGGCGCAGATCTGCTTTTCGCATTTTCCGCTCGTCTTCCTTCACCTTATCGATCAGAGACTGCATGCTTCCTGCCATTTTGTTAAAGCTCACTGCAAGCTCAGCCACCTCATCCTCGGAATCCGCCTGGGCTCTGGCATTAAAATCACCCTGAGCGATTTTCTCCGTAGCCTGGTTCAGCTGACTGATAGGCTGTATAATACCGGAAACGATCATCACCGCGCTGACTGCAACCACAATGATCAGCACGCCGATCAGCACACTGCACACCACCATAAACCGCCTGATCTGATCCTGCAGGGTATCCGTGACCTTGTCCATATAACGTGTCTGATAATAAATATAATACTGAATATCGTCCTGGATCAATTCTGTCAGAATGTAAATATTGTTGTCCAGCTTCTCAATATTCTCATTATATCTGCCACCGGCAGAAATGCTGTCCACAATATCGTCCACCCTTTTTTCCAGGGTATCGATATTGCGAAGAAGGCTCTCCAGCCACAGCTTGCTCTCAGATTCTGTGGTAATGGCTGTCAGTCTGGTAAACTCGCTGCGTAATTCATCTATTAAAGTATATGGATTCTTAAGACTTTTGTCTGTTTCGATGGTATCCAGAGTGACGTAGCCAACAACCAGCTTATACAGGCTCTCGTCCATCTCTTCTTTGAAATTCAGATTGTAATTGTTCGCTACAGTCATATTGCTTACGATCTCATCGTAGGTATTGCTGTAGCTTGCCATCGAGGCAAGAAGATACATCACAAGAAGAATAAACGGCAGTGTTACCACTGCCGCCAGTGTAAGAATTTTCTTTTTCATAAAGTAAAACTTACCCCCACTCCCGCAGGTCCCCCGACCTGCAAATGCTGCTGTTCACGATCTTTCCCAAAAACACTTCGCCGAACAATACCGCAATATAATACATTATAATAATCCATGCCTACTGCACCGTCTCAATCATCTTCCCCACATAAGAATTCTGCACAAGCATAGGCTGTTCTGCTGCTCTCTTCATTTCCACCTGGATATTGCCTTGAATATCCTGCAAACACTCCAGAAGCAGCGGATTGAAGGTTCCGCACTCACCAGCCAGAATCATCTCCATAGCCTTCTCATGGGAAAATGCTTTCTTATATACGCGCTCACTTGTCAGTGCATCATATACATCCGCAACAGAAACCACCTGGGCTGCAATCGGAATTTCTTCCCCCTTCAGACCATCCGGATAGCCCTTGCCGTCATAGCGCTCGTGGTGCCATCTGCAGATCTGGTAAGCCACCTTCACAAGCTCCTCATCCTGATATACCCCAAGACTCTTCAGCATGGAAGCACCGATCAGGGTATGCTTTTTCATTTCCTCAAACTCTTCATTTGTCAGTCTGCCTGGTTTATTCAAAATCTTCTCATCGATTCCCACTTTACCAATATCGTGAAGGGCAGATGCTATTGTGATCATGTACTGGTCAGACCATTTCAGATCATATTTGTCTGTTTTCTGCATCAGTCTGTCCAGCAGAAATCCGGTCAACATCTTTATGTGCTGAACGTGCTGACCGCTCTCTCCATTACGAAATTCTACGATATGGCTGAGAATATCTATCAAAATTTGACTATTTTTTTCTTTTTCTCGAATTTGATCCGTTACAAGTGTGATTAGGCGCCTCTGTTTTGCGTATAATTTAATAGTATTATATACACGCCGGTAAACAACCTTGGCATCAAACGGGCGGCTGATATAGTCTGAAACTCCCATTTCATACGCCCGGCGTATATATGATTCTGTCTCCTCACTGGAGATCATGATGACCGGAATGTCCTCAATCCAATGGTTCCGGTTCATCGCCTCAAGAACTGCAAAGCCGTCCATGCCAGGCATTACAATATCAAGCAACACCAGTGAGATTCCTGCACCATACTCCCGAAGCACGGAGAGACATTCCTCCCCACTGCTTACTTCCATAGTCTTAAAATCATGGTGCAGAATCTCCGCAAGAATATCACGGTTCAGCTCAGCATCATCCACGATCAGAATCTGCTGTTTCAGCTCATCACGATTAACCTCTGCGCCGTCTGCATTTCCATCTTTTATCTCATTAGACTCGGTTACCACCAGATTCTTACGGGTTTTCGCCTGGTACATAAAGCGGTCAGCTCTTCCTACCACACTTCCGATGGTTTCATCTGCCCCGGCAATTGTTCCTCCAATACTCACAGAAAGCTGAAGCCCGGCATATCCCGGCACAGCAGCCAGGTGGATCTTATCATGGATTTCCTGCAGTCTTCCGGCAAATTTCACTTCTGTTACTCCGGGAAGCACCAGAAGAAACTCATCCCCGCCATAGCGGATCAGAATATCATCCTTACGGATATGCTTGCATATGGTTTCTGCAACAACAGTCAGTGCCATATCCCCGGCATTATGTCCATATGTGTCGTTATAAAGCTTAAAATCGTCCAGATCGATCATGGCAATTCCAGCCGGTCCCATCTGGGACTTCAATTCTTCTTCATAATAACGTCTGTTGTATGCCTTCGTAAGAACATCCTGATACAGTCTCTCGTTATATCCGGTAAGGCTGCTGATCAGGCGCTCATGATCTTTCCGGTCGATCAGGCTGCTTTTGTCCATTTTCTTCAAAAGCTCCATTACATAAGGATTACCGTCAATTTCCAGATATTTAGCCATGATCTGATAAATGTCATCTCCAATAAATTCCAGCTTGCACAGCTCTGCCTTCCGTAAAAAGGCTTCCATTGCCACACAGCCCTGGCAAAAATGTCCTATGCACAAATCTGCTTTTTTTGTCTGTCCGCCCTCTGCTGCCAACAGACCTTCTGCATTCAATTTCTCCAGTTTTTCCTGGTCAAGAAGCCTTACAAAGTTAAAAACCTTACGGTAACAGACCATCTCGTATTCTGCCTGCTCCATGGTGATTTTGTAATCTGATACCATACTTTATCCATCCTTCTTCGTTGTAAAGCATATTTGGACAATAAGCTTTCTCAACTCTTCCTCTGTATATGCAATATAATCTGGTTTTTCCATACCTTCCGGAACCGTATAACGGTGATGGTTCATCCAGATGGTCTTCCATCCGGCATTTTTTGCACCTGCAATGTCATTCTCCAGAGAATCCCCGATCATAAAAGTATTCTCCGGCTCCATCCCCCATTTTTCTTCTGCCATGCGAAAAATCTGCACATCCGGCTTGGCCACGCCCACACCTGCAGACACGATCAGCTGATCCTCTGTAAACCATTTATCAAGTCCCAGTGTGTGGAACTTCTGAACCTGATGGGAAAAAGGTCCGTTGGTGATCACGCCCATTTTCACTCCGGCAGCTTCGCATTCGTCCAGCAGTTGTGTCATTACCCCTGAAACATGAAGATGAGACTGATTCTCTTTATATCTCTCCTGGAAGAGCTCTGCCTGCTCTCTGGTAAAGGGAATTCCCAGGTCTTTCATAGTATTTTCAATTCTGTAAATCCGGGATTCATGAATGGAAACCTGTCCACTCTCGCTGAACAGAAACATTTCAGCGCTTCTTTTCCCGAAAATCCGGTAAAACAGCTCCGGATCCGGAAGCTTCCTGCCCAGACTGAACTCACAGGCTGTAAGCAACGGCTCCATCTGGCTGTATAAGGTATCATCTATATCGAAAACCAGAAATCTTTCGTTGTTCATTTTACTGACTCTTTTCCTTTTTCGTATAACTCTAAAAAATATTATGCCGCAGTCTGCAGACAATAAAATAATTATACCTTTTTAAGGTAGGTTACGCAATCTATTATTCAGTTTTCTATGTGTTTTCTAACTATTTCAAAGCAGAGTATATTTGAAAAATCTGTTTCGCAACCGGCATGCCTCGCTTTGTGGGAAATTTTGCCCGAAAAAAGAGGTTCACCTTTTTTACAGATGAACCTCTCTCATTCTATTATTTACATTTCCGTGGCTGAATCAATCCCGGTTCTCCTGCCTTAGAGCGTGTCTAAAAAGCATTCCAGCAATCTGTATGCCTTACTAGAGCGTATTCGCCCAAGTGTTTAATTCCAGCCCTCGCCGTACTGGAGACCTGAGCCGCCTTCGTTATTCTCCCAGTCTTCCAGAAGATTATCATCCTGGCTGCTTCCCTGACCGTCACCGTTGTCCTTGGAATCCGTACTCTGTGTATTTGTGTTCTCGCCAAGAGTTACAGTTACCGTCTCTTCTTTGTAACCTTTTCCATCCGGAACCTCAATGGTAAGCTCTACATCCTCACCAGGCTCGTAGTAGGAAAGGAAATCAACCAGCTGTTCCTTGGTTGTAACAACCTTGCCTGCAAATTTTGTAATGATGGATTTTGCTTCAATGCCAGCCTTATCAGCTGCACCGCCTTCTGTTACGTCTCTTACAAGAACGCCTTCCGGAACACCATATGCTTCACTTACTTCACTGTCAACACTCTGAACTGTGATTCCCAGAACACCGTGGTTATCAACTTTATCTCTGGTCTCCTCATTCATCAGGCTCTCCAGCGTATCTGTTACATCAGAAATTGCAATTGCATAACCGATACCCTCAACCGCTGTGGAAGCAAGCTTTGCAGAGTTGATACCAACAACCTCACCGTTCATGTTCAGAAGAGCACCACCGCTGTTGCCTGGGTTGATTGCTGCATCTGTCTGGATCAGGTTTGTAGCGGAATTGCTGTCGCTGTCATAATCGCCGACTGTATCATCAGAATTCAGCTGACGGTTCTTGGCGCTTACAATACCGGTTGTTACGGACTGACCATAACCAAGTGCGTTACCAATTGCAACAACCTGTGCGCCAACCTTCAGGTCATCGGAATTACCGATAGTTGCAATCGTAATGGCATCCATTGTATCGCTGTCAATATCATCCAGGGAAACTGCTACAACTGCAAGATCCCTCTCGCTGTCATAACCTTTTACCTTAGCCTCACATGCTGTGCTGTCACAGAAGCCAACAGATAAAGTCTCCGCACCTTCTACTACATGATAGTTGGTTGCGATCAGAAGCTCGGAATCGTTCTTACCAATGATAATACCGGAACCGCTTCCCTGAACCTCCTGTTCCTGGGATGGTGAATAAGCACCGTACTGGCCAAACATTCCGTAGTAGTTCTGAACCTCTTCTACAGATTTAGTTGTAATGGAAACGATACTTGGCATTGCCGCTTCTACAATATCAGATACATCAAGGCTACCCTTTGCTGTACTCTCATCTTTGCTGTCATCCTTGGAATCATCCGATTTCTTCTCGGATTTCAGCAGCTCAACCTTATCTTCGCTTGCTGCCTGTACGCTCTGCTCATAGCCTGTCAGATAGTTAACTCCTGTATATGTTCCTGCTGCAAGGCCGCCTGCCAGTACTGCACAAAGACTAATGCTTGCTGCCTTTTTAAGTTTTCTCTTTAATTCTTCATTTCTATTCTTCATGATAAAAGCCTCCTTTAGAAACTCCTTTATGTTCTCTTCATTTGATAGTTCACAGTATAGAGACAATTTGTGTTCTCTTTGTGGGAAAAATGTGTTTAAATTGTTAAATTCCGCCTTTTAATATTAGAGCGTGTTTGAAAAATCATTCCCGCAATCTGCACGCCCCACTTTGCGGGAG
>OGIO01002112.1_pt1 | contig 13076 bp, 14 predicted proteins | sample 1571841 | NCBI WGS metagenome assembly OGIO01 (sample SAMEA2582111, study PRJEB24529) | metagenome | biome: Human gut stool | place: China | collected 2011
GTTGATATGGTATAATCTAACCATAATAAAAAATCAGGTGTCATACCAAGCCAAAGTGTTCGTTACAATACAACGAATAATTTTGACACAAAGCAAACAATCTCAGTTACTTTTTTGAAAACAAAAAAGCGACTGAATAAATCAATCGCCTTTTTTACATAAGCAAATATATAATAATGTTTTTCAACTCTCAGACTTTCATCTGACAAATAACAAAGGGTGCAGAAATATATTCCCGCATCCTCTGTTAACAATAGTATTTTATTCAAACTCGAGAACTACTAATCAATTTTGTTTAGAGATTATTTGCTATCGTATTTGCCTTTCTTTTAATTCTTTGATTTGTCCATATTATCCTGCCTGTATAAGCTAATGTTATCATTTTGTTACCGCTGTTGATAACATCGCCTGAACAACTGTGGATAATAGCAATATGTTCCGATACAGCTTATAAGAAACTTTGCTTAGAAAATCAACATGTTTTTAATTTTCGTTCTGTAATGTTGCATCAGATAATCTGCAATACAGATTGTCATCTCCTTCTTCCCTATACGTTTCAAAGATTCCTTCAACTACAATCTCTGCATTATCTTCCGGATACTCCTCTGGATAAATATGTGTGCCATCTCCCCACACAAATTCCATTCCCTGAGCACAACAGGCAGTTGCATCCTGAGTAACGCAATAAAAGTAATATTTTTTTGTAGCCTCGTAATATGTAGCATAAAAATTTCCATCGATTCGGAACATTTTTCCTTCGTATTCTTCAGGTGTAACCATCATCTGGTATACTGTTGCATATACCAGATCACTACTCATTTGCGTAAGGTCGTAATCAACAATTCCCTTCGTTTTTTGAATATCTTCTGTGTCTTTTATAGTACTTTCAGTTTCCTTGCTTAATTCGTCACTCGGCGATAGATTCTCATTGTCCGTTGTTTTGTCTTTATTTTCATTATTTATCTGCTCATTTATTATCTTATTAACAGAATTTGCCGTAGTGATATTTTTCCCACCAACACTCTTTTTATTACTACATCCCGTCATCAGTAAAATACACAAGAACAGCACCATATATTTAATCAACTTTTTCATGAGCGTCCTCCTATTTTTCCAATAGCACAACTAACCATAAATGCTACAATATCGATTGCCACTATCGTTGATCCTACCGGAGTTCCTGCCAGAATAGACAGTAAAATCCCAACCACTGCACAAACTACCGATAATATAACAGAGCATATCGTAACGCTAAAAAATGTCTTGTATACTCGCATTGCCGACAATGCCGGGAATATCACCAGTGCAGAAATCAGCAACGAACCGACTAAATTCATTGCAAGAACAATAATCACCGCTGTAATAACAGCAATTAACAGATTGTAAAAATCGGTTTTCATTCCCGTAGCTTTTGCAAATGTTTCATCAAATGTAACACAGAAAATTTTATAATAAAATATAACAAAAACAACCACTACAATAACTGACAAGACGCTACATAATACCACCTGTTCTTTTGTCAATGTCAATATGGACGTTGACCCAAACAATGTACTACACACATCTCCTGAAAGATTTGGACCCGTAGCGAACAGATTCATCAGCAGATAGCCGATTGCCAACGCTCCTACCGAAATCATAGCAATCGCTGCATCTCCTTTTATCTTTGTGTTCTGTCCTGTCCGCAATAACAAAACTGCACAAATAACCGTTACAGGCAAAATAAATATCATATTATTTGTAAAATTCAAAACGGATGCTACCGCCATAGCTCCAAATGCCACATGAGATAAACCATCTCCTATGAAAGAAAAACGCTTCAATACCAAAGTAACACCAAGCAAAGAAGAACAGAGTGCGATCAACACACCAACAATCAAAGCATACCTCACAAATGGGTACTGAAAATAAAAAATCAATTTATCAATCAAACAGTACACCTTCTCTCATATTCCTGCTTCGTTCCATAAAATACTTTTTCTCCAATGTGTACAATATGACTGGCATATTTCATGGCTGCTTTTATATCGTGAGAAATCATAATAATCGTAATCTTATCTTCCCTGTTTATTTTTTCAACAATACGGTACATCTCATCCGTTACTTTCGGATCAAGACCAGATACCGGCTCATCTAATAATAATATTTTCTTTGTTGCACATAGTGCTCTTGCAAGTAAAACCCGCTGTTGCTGTCCTCCTGACAATTCCCGATAGCATCGATTTGTCAGATTTGTAATCTGTAGCTTTTCCATCATTTCACTCGCACGTTTTTTCTCTGATCGGTTATAAAATGGTCGCATGCCTACACGATTCTGACATCCGGAGAGAATAATCTCTCTCACGGATGCAGGAAAATCTCTTTGTATTATCGTCTGCTGTGGTAAATATCCGATTTCATCGCTCTTTACTCCAGCTCCAAACGTAATTTTTCCACGAATGGGCTGTTGCAGGTTTAGCAATGTTCTCATCAAGGTGGATTTACCAGATCCATTTTCTCCGATTATGCAAAGATAATCTCCATCTTTCACAGAAAAGTTGATATCTTGCAGCAGTACTTTTCCATCATATCCAATCGCCAGATTTTGACAGATAATCTGTTCCATAGCTCCTCCTACTGCAATGCCTCCTGCAAAACATTTAAGTTATTTTCCATAATTGAAAAATAAGTCGTTCCTTTTTTCACATCATCAGATGTCGTTGACTGCATAGAATCTAATGTTAAAATACCCTGATTTTTTTCTTTTGTATTTTCAATAATTGTTTTCGCAATTTTCTGGTCAGCCTTTTCGATTGTCATGATATTTTTTAATCCAAGTTCGTCTGTCTTTCCTGCTAAAAACGTAATTGTTTCAAAGCTGGCTTCTGTCTCTGCTGAGCATCCAACAAAAGCTGCATAATAACTTAATCCATAATCATCTACCATATATCTGAACGGAAATCTATCCCCAAATAACAGTGTCTTCTGTGAAGCCGAATCTACTGTTTCCTGATACTTCTTATCCAGTTCATCCAGTTTATCTGCATAAGCCTTTTCATTTTCCTGATAAGTATTCGCATTTTCAGTATCTATTTCAGTAAGATCATCAGCGATTGCCTTGCAAAGAACTTTTGCATTTCTTAAAGAAAGCCATACATGCTCGTCGTATTCCGCTTCTTCCTCGGCTCCATCTTTCGCCTCTTCTTCCTCTGCTTCCATGCCTTCAACAACCTCTTCTTCTTTTACACTGCTTCCAAGCACATCTAATAAGTTTATGACTTTCATATCTTTATTAACAGCTTCCTTTAATGCATCTTCTACCCATGCATCTGACTCCCCGCCAACATAAATAAAAAGGTCACAATCAGAAATTTTCATAATATCATCCGCAGTAGGCTGATAACTATGCAGATCTACTCCATTGTCAAGAAGCATCGTAAGATCCATGTTAGATACTTCATCTCCTGCAATCTCTTTTACCCAGTCATATTCTGGAAATATGGTTGTAACAACTTTAACCTGCTTATCATTATTATCTTTTGCCTGTGTATTGGTATTGGAATTATTTTGACCGCAAGCAGAAAGACAGCATACTGCCATAACTGCCGCTAAAAGAATAGAAATATATTTTTTCATTGAATAAAACCTCCGTTTTTATCTTAACTTTTCTAAAAAAGGGTACAAAAACAGAAAGGTACACCCTTAGGACTACCCTTTCTGCTTTATAAAAAAGTTTTATTCAATCGTTTAGTCTTACCTTTTGACTTACAAGAGATGTATCAGAAACAATTAAAAACTGACCTGTTATCAATAGTGCAAACAATATCAGCATAGGATTTATGGTTGCAATCGTAATCGTACCATAACCTACATTCCTTAATGTCTGCTCTGCCTGATGAATATTGGCACAAATCGGACAGTCTTCGCCTGTACAGTAATGATTTTCTTCTTTTACAATATAGAAAAGAGAAGCAAATGTAACAAATATGAATAAAATGCATACTGCCATTGAAAATACTCTTTTTTTCTTCGTATTCATTTGTTTCTCCTTTCCCACAATCACACTGTGTTTTTAATTTTGTGTTTTCTTACATTCACTGCATATTCCATAAAATACTGTACGCAGAGAATCCATCTCAAAACCATGATGTTCCATCATATGTTGTTTCAGACTTTCCACTTCATTACACTGCAAGTGAATTAGCTTTCCACATTTTTCACATTTGCAATGATAGCATACCATTTGATTTTCTTTTTCATGGCTGCCCATATATTCAAAACAGGCACTGCTGGTTCCGTCTACAACATATTTAGCAACCAGACCTTCTCCGACCATTTTCTCCAGATGGCGATAAACAGTTGTTGTTCCAATGGATATCCCCTTTTTCTGAAAATATTCACAAATGTCATTTACGGTAACATGGCTGCCTTGAACTGATTTCAAAAAGGTAAGTAATTCGGTCATTTGCTTTGTCTTGTATGGTGCTTTCGCCAAATCAATCACCTCGCTTCTCAATTTGAAAACCTTTTTCATTTTATCACATAATTCCATTTTGTCAATATAATTTGAAAATCGTTTTCATTTTATTGTTGATAAATAAGTTCTCTATTCACAATCTCCCTCGCACATGCCTGTATGTTATTCATTCTTCCAACCCATTCCCAGGCATTGTCCGCCTTCAACTGCTTCCGTAATTCCCTGTGCCTGCTTCATCTGCTCTATGATCCTTTCAAAACGTCCCTGTGCCTGTTCTTCTATATCTGCCAGATAACTGTTCAGTCTGCAACTCATGAGCAGATCAAGATATACATTCCTGCGGTATTCCTTCAAATACCGCAAATGTCTTTGTCCCCATACTCCAATAAATCTCGATTCTTCTTCGTCCGGCAAAGTAAGGCAGGGGATAAAATAATCCCCATGTCTGATATAAGTGCCACCCATTTCTTCAAATATTGTTTTCTTCATAATCGTTTCCACCTTTCTTATCGTTCTCTATCCATAGATTTTTTCTTAACTTCCCATATTTCCCACCTTGGCGGCAGGATTGGAACGCAGTTCATAATACCGCACCGCATGATTGAAGATAGCGGACAACTGATTGTGCAGTGTTTTCAGATAGGTCTGTGAATATGGCTTTTTCTTCTCATCCCGATAGGCAAGCATTTCATTCTGCCATGCGATAACCTCTTTTGTAGAAATCTCGCTGATTTTCAACTTGCCGAAATAAGGTAAAATCTTTGTGCGGATGATATGCTCCTTTGTCAGCCATGTATTCTCCTTCAGACGGCTTTTCATATCCCGGATATACAGTTCGGTAAAAGCTTCAAAACTCATATCCATATCAGAGGAGTTCTGCAACTGAAACATTCGCTCCCATTCCTGTGCTTCTTTCTTGGTAGAAAATCCACGCTTGCATTTCTGCTTACGCTCGCCTTTCCAGTTGACATATCTCGCCATCACATACCATGTTCCATTGCTCTCGTTTTTGAATACCGGCATTATTCATCCTCCTTTCCTTATTCCTGTCCTGCCTTGTAGGACATAGTGGTATCCCCTTGGGGATTTCCTGTTCCGTAGAGCCTTTCATAGAAATACTGGCGGTTTACCCGTCCTGAAATAGTAATAAAGCCTTTTTCTTTCAGTTCCTCATTCAACTGACGGATTAGCTTGTAAGCATACGGCTTTGATACGCTTAGTTCCTGTGCCACTTCTTCGGCACAAATAAATCTGTTTTTCATATAATCAGTCCTTTCTTTCGTTTTTGATTGCCGTTCTATCCGAATGAAGTTCCAGCAGGTATTCCCTGTTCGGCACTGTGCTGTCCCGATATACCGTAATAGATCAGGCGCTCGCTTGCCGTCTGGCAAGGTCTTGGCGGTTTATACTGTTCGGACGGTCATTTTGTTTTTATTAAACTTATTTGCTTAATTCGAACTTATTATACTAAGCATATTTGCTTGTGTCAAGTGGCTTTTCGGAAAATATTAAACTTTTTTGTTTTGTATTATCTTGACTTCTCCTAAACATATCTGCTATACTCATTGTAAAATACATACAAGGAGTGGACACGTTATGGCGATTGGAGAGAGAATCCATTTTTTCCGCATTCTGCGTGGGATGACACAAAAATATCTTGGTACGATTGTCGGCTTTCCTGAGCGAAGTGCCGATGTACGTTTAGCACAATATGAAACAGGAACAAGAAAACCGAAAGCGGAACTTACTGCTGCACTGGCACAGGCTCTGGATGTTTCCCCTCATGCCCTCGATGTGCCTGACATTGACAGCTATATCGGACTGATGCACACTTTATTTACCCTTGAAGATTTGTACGGTCTGACTGTCAGTGAATCAGAAGACGGAGAAATCTGTCTGAAAGTCGATACTTCCAAAGGCAAAGACGCTCACGAACTCCGGAAAATGCTGTACGCCTGGAAAGAGCAGGCTGACAAGCTATCTTCTGAAGAAATCAGTAAAGACAAATACGATGAGTGGCGTTACCATTACCCGGAATTTGATACCACGCAAATTTGGGCGAAAGTTCCTTCGCAGGAACTTAGTGCCGCTATGGTTGAAGCCTTCAAAGACAAACTCAAAACCGATGATTGAAAGCAGGTGTACTATGGCGTCAAGTAAAGATTATTTAACCTTTGTATTAGAACAACTATCCGATTTGGACAGCATCTCCTATCGGGCAATGATGGGCGAGTACATTCTCTACTACCGTGACAAAATCGTTGGCGGTATTTACGATGACCGCTTACTTGTAAAACCCGTATCCTCTGCCATTTCCCTTATGCCGACAGCAACTTACGAATTACCCTATGAGGGAGCAAAGGAAATGCTTTTAGTCGATGATGTTGACAGCAGAGAATTTCTTTGCAACCTGTTTCTGTCTATGTACGATGAACTTCCTGCACCAAAGAAAAAGAACCCCCCTCCAAAAAATAGCGACAAAAAGCCCTTAGCCATGAGTTTTATACCCACAGCTAAGGGCTTCGTTTATAATATGGATTTGTTCAGCGTATGGCTCTGAACGCCTGTTGCACAGCCATCATTCTCCAACTCCAAAACCACTGGATTACAAGTATAATGGCTTTCATGCAACTGTTATCAAATTGTTATCAAAAGACTTTTGGAAATGCCGGAAACCCGCATAAACACTGGGGTTCTTTAACATTTCAATTTATTCAAACTCTTCCCGAGTTTATTATCGGCAACTCATAAATGCTGATATTTCCCGCATTTTGGACACATCTATTTCGCCAAATATCGCTCTTTTCGCATCGTTTTCAAAACTTTTAGTAGCAAATTAGTTGCAGTATCTGCACCTAAACTTTTTTCCATAGGAATGATATAATCTACTTTTTTATTACTCACAATGAATAAATTCCTGTGGCTGTCAGGTTATCTATTACGCCTGCTGCCACAGCCAAAACGAAAGGAGCATTACCATGAGCAATCAACATAAAAAACCAACCATCAGCTTCAGAATCACTGACGCTGAAAGGAAACAAATTGAAGCCCGTATCCTTGCCAGTGGACTGATGAAGAAAGATTACTTCGTCCGTTCATGCATCTACAATCGTATCTGCGTTGTTGGCAAGAAAGAAAACATCTATCCTCTGGTGCAAACTGTGAATGCATTTTATCTGCAATTACTTGAAATGCAAAAGGCATTTACCTCACCAGACCGCACTCCCGATACTCTTCCTTCTTCGGAAGCCATCAAGGAATTACAAATCGAATACACTAATATGCTAACAGCTATTATCGACCTGCTGGATGGTGCAAAATATCTGTGGGAGGGAGACTGCCATGAACAACAATCTTAATTTTCAGTTCGGTATGTATGAACTCACCACAGACTCCATTATCGTCAATACCGGAGAGAACGCAATTCTTGTTATCCGTTGCAAGGAATGCAATTCCTCCGTTATCTTTGATGATCCAACTGATATTGTATATCTATACCGGCTGGCAGAGGAACCCCCGCTGCTATATGCCAAACTGGCATTGAAAGAAAACGGATTACAGGATTATGTAGATGCTATGAATGAATTTAATTAATTTTTCCCCCAGTTGAGGAAATACTCTATTGAGTTAGTCTCTTCTTAGTCTCATCAGTCTCATAGTAATTTGAGACTGGTGAGACTAAGATTTACCATTTCTCTAATATATATTTCACTGCCTTTTTTAATCATCACTAATTTCTTCCAAATCATCCAACGATATAACTCCGTCCAATTCCTTTTAACATCCCAATTCTATCTTCCAATCTTTACATTCAAATCAATGAATTCGAAATTCATCTAATAGTACAGCAGCCTTCTCATTTCTTATTTCTGTCAATGCTAATAGTATGTCCTCATATGCATTGATCAGTTTCTCATCCTTTTTTATTTCATCGCTATAGAATATAAAGGATTTTAAGATAATCATATCAACTATCACTTGTGAATCTATTATTTCTTTTGCAAACTGTTCTTTGCTATTTCTAATAGCTTTTGTAAAGCATGAACTAATAGATGTCAAAATTTCTGGTAAGAGTTCACTTATATTGAGCAAATATACTGTGTATAGAACATCGTTCAAATGATTGGATCCATACTTCTCAATCTGTACATTCAGAAAGCACTTATCTTTATAACTATATTCTGCCTTTACTTTGTTTACATCCCATTTGCTATATCTTCCTTTACAAAGGAACAATCTCTTTTCAAGAATATTTCTTACATAGTCCTCTGGAATACTATTTACATAAGTTTCAAGAATTCGAATCTTCTTCTCAATGTCATCTCTCTTACCCTTCTCCCTAAATCCATCAACATATGACACCAAAAAGCCACTAAGAACATCTTCATAAAAGTCCAATGTATCTCTGGTAAATATCGAAAAGTCAGTTCCTTTAAACAGAATATCATAAACAGCTTCTGGATTTCGTCCTATGATATTCAATTCTCTTTGAAAATAAGAGGATACTTTATGTTCTTGAAATGTGTCAATTATTTCATGAGCCCGCATTTCTTTACAGTTTTTATGCCATATTTCAATCATACATTGCACAATCGAACTAATAACTATGGCAAATTCCTCATCTTCTGTATCCAATCCACAACATGCAATATTACAGAGAAGGTCTATATCATAATTACTGATATCAAACTCAGAAAGATCTCCCCCCTTACCATCATACAAATATTCTTGAATTATTTCAGACCTCTTATTTTGATATTCATTCCCCTTATTTTCTCTAATCCAATAATCCACGCCACGTAATTTAGGAACCATATTAGGAATGAATTCATACTCAGCATCATTATGATTTTTTATATATACAGCATTAAACTTCTGGTGATTCATTTCATCTTCTGCAAGCATAATAATTGTATTAAAAACCCTACTTGCATAATTCCTATTTTTTCCCAAAAAATAATATGTTAATTCTGCCAATTGACTAATCAATCCTGATTTTTCATCATTAACAATACTCTCTAATATCATTATCAAAATCTGCTTTTTAAGATCATTATTTATATTCTTATTTAATTGTTCCCACAATACAATTACCATATTAACTTCTGCAACATAAGATTGGTTTGAAAATATTTTCTTTACACGCTTAATCCATTCTTCGACTAGTTTATTTCGCTGTTCATCCGTAATATCGCACATTATCAATGCAGACGCGATAAATGTTACAAGTACTTTCTCGAACTGCATTTCAATACGATAATCATCTTTCATCTTTTCACAAAGAATATCAATCACTGTAATAACTTGACCAGCATTAGCCTTTTTATCATTAATATCCTCTAACAAATGATTTATAATTTTGTTCAACTGCAATATTGGTTCGTTTGCATCTTCATTATTCTTAACAATCTTTTGTGCTTCCCCCTTGATCTGCGGTTCGATCATTATTGTCTTTTCATCTATTTTTGTCACAGCAGCATCGCGAAAGTCCATTTTTTGAATCTGCAAATTCTCATTGGAATACGTTTTTTCATCGTATATAGAATATAAGTAATCTAAAATAACATGACATCTGTTTTTTATTCCATCATCTCCATAAAGATACGAATTAGCAAAGTATTGTTGCAAATTACATGCACACTTTTCATCTTTCTCATATCGCCTGGTTATTTCTGGAACTCCCATTGATAGCATTATGTGTTTTTCCAACAATTCTTTTGTCGGATTAGAAATAAATTCGCCACTACGATGAATATCAAAATATATTAATTCCATACTGGATGCTAATTCTAATGCATATCCCGGCATTTCTTTTTGAAAATTCATCCCTATAGCCTCAATAATAGACAAAAGCAATACGTTGTTTGCCTTTTCATATATAGTATTCTTAACGTATTCTGCTAAGCCTTTAATATATGTACTGTCAGAAGAATTTCTCATAGAATTAATAACAGTCTTCTTTATTACAAAAACAATGTCCGTCAATACCACCGGAAGGTTATGTTCCATGATATCTGCCATCCACAACCATCCGTTACCCAAATACACTCTTTTCTTGTTTTCCTTTGGGAAAAAAATTTCTATATTTGTTATCTCATCTGGCTTATTCTCTGCAAATGTCTGTACTGCATTATTAACAAATGATATTGCCCACTCAAGGCCTTTTACGAAGTCACATCTCATAACATACCAAAAAAAAGTGTTATTATACACGCCGTTTTCATTATTGTCGAAGTGATCTGCATTGTCAGATAGACCATACGCTCTCACATTATTATGGTCATATCCATCATACCTAAAATGCTTTCTTGACACTCTTTGTCCCCATAATGTTTCCGCTGATTTACATGCCAATTCGGGTAATTCCATAGCAAATAAAAGTGGACATTTTTTCACAACTGCCTTTAGAATCTCTTCAGCAACACTGTCCCTTCTACTAGTTCCAGAGCAATATTCTACTATCATATTTTCAACAAATTCTTTCAGCCATGACTTAGATGACTTGGCCATTTTGGCAACAATAAGGAAAAGCTGCACAATCTCTTCATCATGTTGATAATATGATTGTTCCTCTTTACTCTTTTCTATTAGCTCGTCAATATATCTAATTATTATTTTGTATGCTTTTTCTTCAGTATCCGCAGTTTTATAAAAACAATTTGCATAATCATCACACAGCTTAATAATAGAAGTTCTATTTTTATCTAAACTTATGCGTTCTTCAAAAACCATACCAATTAAATTTTCACGTGCCGCTCCTATCGGTGTTACATTCATTATTAATGCTGGTGAATGATTAATTTTCGCCTCAAATGCATATAAGTTTGTTATATCTAACAATTCTTCATCCACTGTTTCATCGAGCAACTCCTGAAATTCCTTGAAAAACAATCCACAGTATTTTGATTTTACTATCCCAATTTCTGTTTGCTTTTTCCATTTTGCCTCAATACTATTATCCGTTAACAGTGTATATACAAATTTCTCGCGGGCCTCCTGTACAAACAGTTTGTTAGATATCCAAATCTGGTATCGCCTATATATGCAACGTCCGATTTTCTCTATTTCATCAAAAAAAACATTATACGACCCATGACATGCATCAAACGCCTTATCTATATATCGTTCAAAACAAATATCTTCGAAAATATCATATTTCAAACGAATCTTATTCCTGCTTTCGACAATAATTCCTTCTGATTTCAATGCTTCTAGAATATCGCTATCTACAATATCACTATCAACACCAACAACAAAACGACTAGCACGTTCAAAAACAATACGCTCAACAGTTTTTCTAACATCACTTTGTAAGACACCATATTTTTTGCACTTGTCTTTTAAACAGATGATTCTTTCCCATATGAGATTTCTAAAATTATTCTCGTCGTTAATATTTTCTTCTACAAATCCTCCCGATACAATTAAATTGAGATAAAATGGCACACGTAATAAATCCGAATATTTTTTATTCTGCTGTAAGGATAAAATAATGGGATAACTTTTAGCAACCTTATCAATCTCATTTTTCGCCAAATCCGGAATCTCGTATGTTTTGATTCTATATTTTGTATTAATCTTCATAAACGCAGAACTATCAGTAGTTCTACATGAAGTAATAATATATACATTGCTGTATTTATCTGCAAGCCTATATATCTCCTGCAACAACGTAAATGCATTGTCACCACAATCTGCAATAAATTCGATAGCATCAATAAATATATACAGCGGTTTATTTTCTAACCACAGGATTGCATCCTCTACATCACAATCCCACAATTCGTTTACTTTCTTTCCTGTGGACAAATTCTCTGCTCGCGTGACTAATACGTATTCTTTTCCCTTTAACAGTTTTTTGCATACAACTGATTTACCAGAACCAGCATTTCCCTGTATCGATACTAATTTTTCTCGTCCTGCCTGTATCGTTTCAATAATTTCTGACCTGTCAATTTCATATTCACCGTTAATAAGCTCTTCAATATTTTCAAGTTCGATTTCTTTACTTATTTCAATCGCACGCAAAAACTTTTTAATGTTTTCCTTATGAGGTTGTTCTTCTATCACCCCCAGCTTATCCATTATCTTGGAAAAATCCGATGATAGCGTGTTATGTAGTGTTCTTTCACCGCTTGACATAAGGGACTTCGTATACTCATTATATGCGTATAAAATATCCTCAATAATCTGAGTCATTTGCTTCTTTTCCTCATTCCCTATACGCAGCTCTCTATTCTGCTCAAAAAAGCCCCGAATGATTTCTTGTATTTCTTCCTCTGAAAAAATATGATCCTTATATTTATCCCCCATATCAGTTTTAAATCTATCAAGGCAAGCCTGAACTAAAGGATCATCTGAATCCAAATTATTGATATCAATCTCTTTTCTTTTTAACTTGTCTTTTACAATTAATACCCAGCTTCTTCCTGCCTCTTCTAAAGTAACAATAGAGCTAAGCAATCCAATTGCCGCCATTAGATCCATTCGTCAATTACCTTCTCTCTTAATTCTTGTATTCTTATCCTAACCACATTGGTTAAGATGTGGTTAGCTTATTTTCTTACGAAAAATATTTCTGATTTTTACTTGATGGCTTTTCCGGTATAGTCATCTTTAA
>OGIO01002120.1_pt1 | contig 13017 bp, 10 predicted proteins | sample 1571841 | NCBI WGS metagenome assembly OGIO01 (sample SAMEA2582111, study PRJEB24529) | metagenome | biome: Human gut stool | place: China | collected 2011
AGCAGAGGACTGAAAATCCTCGTGTCACTGGTTCGATTCCGGTTCTAGGCACTTAAAGCTGTTTCGTGATGAAACAGCTTTTTTTGCGTTAAAAACATTTATAAACACACATTTTTAATAAACAAAGGAGGATATTATGTCAAAAGGAAACATTAATTATAAATATTTGAAAAGAAGAAAGTCATGGTTCAGGAGAAATCTGCCACTTGTTATTTTTATTGCTGTTGCTGTGATTGCTATTGCAGGAGCATTAACGGCAGGAATTATGTTGTCTCATTCTAATAAGAAAAAACAGGATGATAATCATGGGAGTAATGATGAACAGACAGTTGTTTCAACAAAAGAGACAACAGCGGCAAGAGAAGTTGTGTGGATTGATAATAAAGAGCCTGAATCAAAAGAACAAGAATACATTGCACCAGAAGGAGTTTATCTTCCATATTTTATTAAAGTAAACAGAGCTGCTAACTGTGCTACAGTGTATGGAATTGATGAGAATGGAGAATACACTATACCAGTCAAAGCATTTGCAACATCATGTGGAAAAGCAGGCGACGAAACTATTGTGGGTGAGAATTATGTAACATCAGATAAGTACGAATGGGGATATATGGTTGATGGTACTTATGGACGTTATGCATTCAGAATAAGTGGAGGTTATCTGTTCCATTCTGTTCCATATTATTCAATGAATAAGGGTGATCTGGAGGATGGACAGTACAATAAGCTTGGTGATTATGCTTCTCTTGGATGCGTTAGAATGTGCGTTAGGGATGTAAAGTGGATATATGATAACTGTCCATCGGGAACAGGTGTAACTATATATGATGATGCAGTTAATCCTGGACCACTTGGTAAGCCGGATTCTATAAAGATTCCAGAGGACAGTGCATATGCCGGCTGGGATCCTACAGATCCTGATGCAAATAATCCATGGAATGCTTATAGTGCTAAGATAGCAGGGGCAAAGGACATTCAGACAAATATTGGTAAGAGTGTAGATGTAATGACCGGGGTTACTGCAACTGATACATGTGGGAATGATATTACTGCAAAGATTGTGACTGTTGGAAGATATACATTTGACCAGACAGGTACTTATGATATTAAGTATGAAGTTACTGATGCAATTGGAAGCCATGACGAAGTAACAGTAAAGCTTACGGTTACAGAATAAGAGATAATGGAGTTGTATTGATGGGAAATATAGATATTCTGGAAAAACTTGAAGAGTATTCAAAAGCTGGTTATGTGCCGATGCATATGCCAGGAGGAAAGCGCAATACTGAATATGCAAGTACTTCAGAACTTGATATTACCGAGATTGACGGATTTGATAATATGCATAATGCGGATGGTATTATTAAAAATGCGTCTGACAGGGCAGCAAAATTGTATGGAGCAGATAAAACACTGATGCTTGTAAATGGAAGTACAGCAGGAATATTATCAGCTATATGCGGTGCGACGAAAAGAAAAGGAAAGATTATCGTTGCAAGAAACTGTCATGTGTCAGTGTACAATGCATTGATTATGGCACAGTTAGAGCCAGTATATGTTATACCGGAGGTTGATAATGATACAGGAATATACAGAGGACTATCATTAGAACAGATTAGAAAATGTGTTGAAAATAACAGGGATGCACAGGCGGTTATTATAACTTCTCCGACTTATGAAGGTGTTGTGTCAGAGGTAAGGGAGATTGCCAGTTATCTGCATGAAAAAGGAATACCACTTATAGTTGATGAAGCGCATGGGGCACATTTTGAATTCAGTGAGGAATTTCCAGAGTCGGCAGTAAAAGCTGGGGCTGACATTGTAATTAACAGTATTCATAAAACATTACCGGCACTTACACAGACTGCACTTCTACATATTTCTGGAAATTATGTAGATTATGATAAAGTGGAAAGATTTTGGAATATATATCAGACAACCAGCCCCTCATATATTCTTATGGCGAGTATTGACAGGTGTATGAGAATTATTGAAGGACAGGGGGATTATATTTTTAAGGAATATATAAACAGACTTAAGAATTTAAGAGAAAATATTGCAAAACTTAATAATATAAGATTGATGGATAGTGATGATATTTCTAAGATTATTCTTATATGTGATGAGGGAAAGTACCTATATGACAGGTTATTGGATGAATATAAGGTGCAGCTGGAGATGGCATCATTTAAATATGTTATTGCAATGACTTCAGTTGCTGATAAACAGGAGTATTATGACAGATTTCTTAGTGCATTGAAGGAGATTGATGAAAGCTGGAAAGTTGAAAGCAAAGACAGTGAAAATGCTGTAGGGGAAAGCTTAGGGTATGCGATTAACAACAAGCCGGAAGTATGTATGTGTCCGGCAGATGCAATTGATTTAATGGATGAAAATGGATATGAAGATTTATCTGTTAATTCACCTGATATATGTGGTAGAATAAGTATGTCATCGGTTCTTATATACCCACCGGGAATGCCTGCTGTTAATGTAGGCGAGCGGATTACCGGTGATGTATGCAGAATTATTAAGAGTGCGATAAATGCCGGGCTGGAAGTACCCGGTCTTAAGGAAGGAAAGATAAGATGCCTGAGATAGCATTTATTATGGGAAAAAGCGCGTCCGGCAAGGATAAGATATATAAAAACCTAATTGAAGATGAAAGTCTGAAGCTTAATACTGTTATATTGTATACAACAAGACCAATGAGAGCTGGGGAGACCGATGGGGTTGAGTATTTTTTTGTAAATGATGAGACAGCTGTTAAGATGCAGGAGAGCGGCAGGATTGTTGAACTGAGAGAATATAATACTGTGTATGGTGTGTGGAAGTATTTTACAGCTGATGACGGACAGATTGACCTTAACAGTGGTAACAGATATCTGGTTATAGGAACGCTTGAAGCGTATGATAAATTCTGTGAATTCTATGGAAAACAGCATATTATGCCGATATACATTGAAGTAGAAGATGGATTGAGACTCACAAGGGCTATCCACAGAGAACAGAAACAGGATAATCCACACTATGAGGAAATGTGCAGAAGATTTCTTGCAGACAGTGAGGATTTTTCAGAAGAGAATATTGCTAAGGCTGGTATTACAAGAAGGTTTAGCAATAATGGAGAGTTAGAGGATTGCATTAGTGAAGTTAAAAGTGCCATATTAGGAGGTATGTATGGATATTAAGGTTAAAGATATAGCACCGGCTAATCAGACCACTCCGGTTAAAGCACAGGAAAAATCAGATGATAGTTTTAAGTTTACACTGATTAGCAATATTGAGGAGAAAGACCTTCAGGAAAAACTGGGAAATATGATGCAGGAAATTACCGAGCAGGGTGAAAAGATTGCAAAGCATATGGATATAAGAGATATGAAGAAGTACAGAGAGCTTGTTAAGGGATTCCTAAATGAAGTTGTAAACCGTTCACACAAGTTTTCAAGAGAGAACTTTCTTGACAGGAGAGGAAGACACAGGGTGTATGGAATTGTTAAGATGGTAGATGAGAATCTTGATAATCTTGCCAGAGAACTGGTAAAAGATGAAAAGGATCATCTTGCAATAGTCGGAGCTATTGATGATATCAGGGGATTGTTATTAGATATTTCAACATAGGAGCAATATGTGTTATAATATTACAGATAAGTAATGAAAAGAGGAATAAGTATGGGTAATTTTTCAGATATATATGGATATGAGACTATTAAAGAACATTTGCAGAGTGCAATATCTATGGGAAAGGTATCTCATGCTTATGTAATCAGCGGAGGACTTGGTTCAGGAAAGAAGCTTATTGCCAGCACATTTGCACAGACACTGCAGTGTGAGGCGGGCGGTGTTGAGCCTTGTGGGGTGTGCCATTCCTGTGTGCAGGCAGCAGGAAGGAATCAGCCGGATATTATCTGGGTTGGACATGAGAAGCCGGGAAGTATTGGTGTTGATGATATAAGAGACCAGCTTGTATCGGATATGCAGATTAAGCCTTACAGCAGTCCTTACAAGATATACATTATTGATGAAGCAGACAAGCTTACTGTTGCAGCACAGAATGCAATGCTTAAGACAATTGAAGAGCCACCGGCTTATGGAATTGTTATTCTTCTTGCTAATAATCCGGATGTTTTCTTACAGACTATTCTGTCAAGATGCGTTGTGCTTGATCTTAAGCCACTTAAGGATGATGTAGTTATTAAATATCTTAAAGACCACTATGATAATATCGGTGATTATGAGTGTAAATTTGCAGCAAGATTTGCAGCTGGACGAATCGGCAGGGCAATGACTATGGTTGAATCTACTGAGTTTGCAGAGTTAAGACGTGATGTAATGGATGTTATTAAGAATGCTAAGGATATGGATTCGGCTGATATTATGACATCGGTGAAAAGAGTTACCAATTATAAGCTGACTATTGATGATTACCTTGACCTTATGCTTATGTGGTACAGGGATGTACTTATGTTTAAGAGTACGAATGATACTAATCTGCTCATATTTAATGACCAGATGACACTGATAAAGAGTCAGGCACAGACTATGTCATATGAAGGTTTACAGGATATTATTAATTCTATTGACAGGGTTAAGGTGAGACTTCAGGCAAATGTTAATTTTGATCTGGTTATTGAATTGCTTATTATGGCGATTAAGGAAAATTCATAGAATGGAGAGTATAGATGACTAAAGTTGTTGGAGTTAGATTCAGACAGGTTGGAAAGATATATTTTTTTGCACCTGGGAAATATTCAGTTGAAACAGGACAGCATGTTATTGTTGAGACTGCCAGGGGAGTTGAATATGGACAGGTTGTTCTAGGTGAAAGAGAAGTAGAAGATACAGCGGTTATCCAGCCTCTAAAGGCAATTATAAGGGTTGCAACACCAGAAGATGACGAAAGAGAATTAAAAAATAGAGAAAAGGAAAAAGAAGCATTTAAGATATGTCTTGAGAAGATTGCAAAGCATAATCTTGACATGAAGCTTATTAAGGCTGAGTATACATTTGACAATAATAAGGTGTTGTTCTATTTTACTGCTGATGGAAGAATTGATTTCAGAGAGCTTGTTAAGGATCTTGCTGCAGTATTTAAGACAAGAATTGAATTAAGACAGATTGGAGTAAGGGATGAGACTAAGATTCTTGGTGGAATTGGTTCCTGCGGAAGACCTTTATGTTGTGCCACATTTTTACCAGAATTCAATCCGGTATCTATTAAGATGGCTAAGGAGCAGAATCTGTCACTTAATCCAACTAAGATTTCAGGTGTGTGTGGAAGACTTATGTGTTGTTTAAAGAATGAGCAGGATACATATGAGGAATTAAATAGTCATCTGCCTAATGTGGGAGATTCTGTTACTACACCAGATAAACTGGTTGGTGAGGTTTCAAGTGTCAATGTTTTAAGGCAGAGAGTTAAGGTATTAATAACTCATGATAATGACGAAAAGGAACTTAAGGAATATCCGGTTGAGGAGCTTCGTTTTAAGAGAAAAAGAAGATTTGATAAGGTCCGCATTGATGATGATAAGGAACTTAAGGCACTTGAGGAATTAGAAAGAAAAGAAGGAAAAGCCCATATTAGTGATGATTAATGAACGAATTGATGATTTGATGAGAGATGGACTAAAGCTTATACAGAATACAGATATTTTTTGTTTTGGAATGGACGCAGTGCTGTTGTCTACTTATGCCAGGGCAGGGAAGAAAGACAGGGTGCTGGATATGGGTACCGGTAATGGTATTATTCCGGTGCTTATGCAGTCTAAGAATCCAGGTAGCACATATAGTGCTCTTGAGATTCAGGAGGGAAGCGCACAGCTTGCCAGAAGAAATGTGGAGCTTAATCATCTTGAGGACAGAATCAGTGTTGTTAAGGGTGATATTAAGGAAGCTTCCACTATATTTGGGGAAGCTTCTTTTAATGTTGTGACGAGCAATCCGCCATATATGAATGAAAATCACGGTATTGTCAACCCGGACAGTGCCAAGGCAATTGCAAGGCATGAACTTCTGTGTAGTCTTGATGATGTTATAAGGGAAGCAAGCCGTTGTCTTAAATCCAAAGGGAAAATGTATATGGTTCACAGGCCGAACAGACTTGTCGATATATTTGACACTATGAGAAAGTATCATCTTGAGCCGAAGAGAATGAGGCTGGTATACCCTTATGCGAATAAGGCTGCCAATATGGTGCTTATAGAAGCGGTTAAGGGAGGTAATTCCCAGCTTATTGTTGAAGAACCGCTTATTGTATACAAGACGGACGGTACTTACACTGATGCGCTTCTTAAAATGTATGAATAGATAGAGGTTTATTATGGATAATGAAAAAAATGTAAAGAAAGACGGACCGGGAATGCTGTATCTGTGTGCAACACCTATTGGTAATCTTGAGGATATTACTTACAGGGTTTTGCGTGTGCTTTCAGAGGCAGACCTGATTGCAGCAGAGGATACAAGAAACAGTATTAAGCTGCTTAATCATTTTGAAATAAAGACACCTATGACAAGCTATCATGAATTTAATAAGTATGATAAGGCAAAGGTTCTTGTTGATAAAATATTAGGTGGAATGGATGTGGCTGTAATTACTGATGCAGGAACTCCAGGAATATCGGATCCTGGTGAGGAGCTTGTAAAGCAATGCAGGGCAGCAGGTATCAGGGTTACTTCACTTCCGGGACCGGCAGCATGCATAACAGCGCTTACAATGTCAGGACGCGAGACAAGAAGATTTGCATTTGAAGCATTTTTACCAGCGGATAAGAATGAGAGAAAAGAAGTTCTTGCAGAGTTAGCATGTGAAACAAGGACTATGATTATATATGAAGCACCGCACAGACTTACTAAGACACTTGCGGAACTACAAGATACGCTTGGCGGTGACAGACAGCTTACTATATGTAAGGAACTTACCAAGAGATATGAGAATTCTATGGAATTCACGCTTGAATCTGCATGTGAATATTATGAAAATAATGAGCCAAGAGGTGAATATGTGCTTGTGATTGCCGGTAAAAGCCGTGAGCAGTTAAAGGCTGAAGCAAGAAAGCAGTGGGAAAACATGAGTGTGGCAGAACATGTGCAGATGTATATGTCGCAGGGCATGGATAAGAAAGAAGCCATGAAAGCTGCGGCAAAGGACAGGGGTGTGTCAAAAAGGGATATATACCAGGAGCTTGAAGGGAAAGCGTAAGCAGCTACCGGATAGTGTGCTCTTTGATGATTGCACGTACTGTCTTGAAAAGATAAGGCTTGATAGTATCTATGTCAGCAGGTTCTTTATAAAGAATTGCGCTGTAGCAAGTTGAACTTACAAGCTCAACAATAAGGAAGAGCATTATTTCAGGCTCTTCAAGTGAGATATCCTCAGCGTTAATCATTTCATAATATACATCTTTAAAGTTAATATCATCAGATGCAACCTTAGTTGTGAGAGCTTCCTTGAAGATTCCCCAGCTAAGGTTTTTTGATATAAATGTGAGAAGAGTCTGATTAGAATTCAGTTCATCTACAATATGATTAATTATAAATATTATTTTTTCTTCGAAACCTAACGGTTCGTCCTTCTTTATAGAAAATTCTTCTAAATCAGCGACGGCATTCTTAAATAATTTACTTGATTCATGTGATATAAGACGGTTTCTTATATCATACTTATCCTTAAAGTACAGATAAAATGTACCTTTAGCAATTCCAGCTTTCTGCGAAATCTCAGCAATAGAAGTCTTCGCAACCCCCTGTGTAGTAAAGAGATTAAATGCAGTATTCAGCAGAGAAGTAAGTTTCTGTTGTTTGTTAGTTTCAAGCTTTCCCATATCAATCACTCACCTTTATATAATACTATTTTATTAGTTAAAATGCGTATATGATGTGGTGTTGTAATTATTTGCAGGTACTTTGGAGCCGCCGGCACTTAACAAGTTGCAGGAACTGCAACGAGTTTAGTGTCCGCTGCGAGCGACAAGTAGCGCAAGCGTGCCTGAAAATAATTACAACACCACATCTTATGTCAACATTATACACCAACTCAATTATAAAATAAATATTAAAAAATGACTTTTGGTCAATTTTCTATTGACTATGTGTTTTGAGGTGCTATAATGTCAACTGAAATTGAAAATGACTGTTGGTCATATTTGTTAAAGACATGAATACATATATGACTAAGGGTTGTTGGCATTTGCATCTTACAGAAAGGCGTGGTTATTTATATGAAAAAGTTTGGAAAAGTTGTTGTTAAGTTAAGAATTCCTATTCTGGTTCTTAGCTTCCTGCTGTTGATTCCATCAGTTATTGGTTACTTTAATACCAGGGTTAATTACGATATCCTGTATTATCTGCCAAATGATATCGACACTATGCAGGGACAGGACATTTTGCTTGATGATTTCGGAAAGGGCGCTTATGCAATGGTTGTCGTTGACGGAATGAATAAGTCAAATGTTTCTAAGTTGGTAAAGAAGGTTGAGGGTGTTGACCATGTTGCGTCAGTTATCTCTTATAGTGGAGTGGTAGGAGATGATGTTCCTTCAGAAATTCTTCCTGATAAGTTCCGTTCTTATTTTGAAAATGAGGATTCAGGAGCTACATTGTTTGCAATATTCTTTGATGATACAACATCAAGTGACGATACAATGAAGGCTATTCAGGAAGTAAGAGATGTTACGGATAATCAGTGCTATATTGCAGGTATGTCTGCTGTAGTTACAGATACTAAGACAATGGCAGAAAAGGAGACTCCTTTTTATGTACTTGTAGCGGTTGTTCTGGTATGTATTGTACTTGCTATATTTATGGATTCATTCCTTGTACCAGTATTCTTTATGTTAAGTATAGGTATGGCAATTGTGTATAACCTTGGTTCTAATTATTTCTTAGGTGAGGTTTCATACATAACGAAAGCACTGGCAGCGGTACTTCAGCTTGGTGTAACTCTGGATTATTCTATATTCTTATGGCACAGTTACAAGGAAGCTAAGGAAGAAACTCCGGATGATCATCACGAAGCTATGGCGGTTGCTATTGGGAATACACTTACATCAGTTGTTGGTTCTTCCATAACAACTGTTGCAGGATTCATCGCACTCTGCTTTATGAGTTTTACACTTGGTCTTGACCTTGGTGTTGTTATGGCAAAGGGTGTTGTATTGGGTGTTATTGGTTGTGTTACAATACTTCCTTCCTTTATTCTTACATTTGACAAGGCTCTTGAGAAAACAATGCATAGAGAGATTATGCCGAATTTTGATAAGCCGGCAAGATGGATTGTTAATCATTCATGGATATTCCTTATAATATTCGTTCTGCTTCTTGGTCCGGCAATCTACGGATATAACAATACTAAGGTTTACTATGATTTGTCTGATACACTTCCAGAGAAGCTTAACTGTTCGCAGGCTAACAAGATGCTTGCCGACAACTTTGACGGAACTAATTCTATATATATGATTCTTGCAGACAGTAATCTTTCAGCAGAGGATTCTAATGCAATGATGAATGAGGTAAATGATCTGGATGGAATTTCATTTGCATTAAGTATTGACTCAGCACTCGGTGGAGAAATACCTACGGAAATGCTTCCTGATTCGCTTGTTTCAGAGCTTAAGGGTGATGAATACCAGATTATGATGGTATCAACTAATTACACAATTGCTTCTGATGAAATTAATGACCAGATTAATAAGGTTGATGCAATTGCAAAGAAGTATGATGCTAAATCTATGGTAATTGGAGAAGCTCCTTGTACTAAGGATCTTATCACTATTACTGATAAGGATTTTAAGACAGTTAGTGCAGTTTCAATTGTTGCGATATTCTTTATTATTTTCTTCGTATTGAAGTCAATATCTCTTCCGGTTATTCTGGTTGCTGCTATTGAATTTGCAATATTTGTTAATATGGGTATTCCATATTATACAGGAACAACGATACCATTTATATCTTCGGTAGTAATTGGAACTATTCAGCTTGGTGCGACAGTCGATTATGCAATTCTTATGACTACAAGATATAAGAGAGAAAGAGCCGCTGGTAACTCTAAGAAAGAGGCTATATCAATAGCACTTGGAACATCTATTCCATCTATTATTGTCAGCGCACTTGGTTTCTTCGCAGCAACATTTGGTGTAGGTATGATAGCCAGTGTTGATATGATTGCTTCACTTTGTACACTTATGGCACGAGGCGCAATAATCAGTATGTTTGTTGTTATATTTGTTCTTCCATCACTTTTTGTATTACTTGATAAGGTGATTATTCATACAAGTTTAGGTTTTAAGCCTAAGAAGAACAGTCAGAATTAAATTAGGAGGATTTATTATGGTAAAGAGGAATTTATTCAGATATAGTTCAGTTTTAATGTGTGTTGTTCTTACTGCGGCAAGTCTTGTTGGCTGCGGTTCTAAGACAGCTGCAACAACAGGAACAGATACAGCTTATGTAACAGAGATGGCAGCAGGCAGCACTGAGGCTGCTATTACACAGGCAATAACTAACGAGCTTGCAGTGTCTAACAAGAGCACACTTGCAACTAACACAAGACAGGAAACTGTTTATGTATTCAATGATGCTTCAGGTAACAAGAATCACATCACTGTCAACGAAAAGATTACAGACGCTAACGGCAATGAGACTCTTAATAAGACTGAGTCAAGTGAAAATGCGCCAGTGACAATGAAGGTTACTTACAAGCTTGATGGAAAGGAAATTAAGCCGGAAGACCTGGCCGGAAAGAGCGGAAAGGTTACAATACATTTTGATTACACTAATAATCAGAAGAAAACTGTAACAATTAATGGTAAGAAGCAGACAGTTGCCGTACCATTTACAATGATTACAGGCATGATGCTTCCAACAGATGTATTCTCAAATGTTGAGGTTACTAATGGTAAGCTTACTAAGGTCGGTGATAATATTGTAGCAGTCGGTATGACAATGCCAGGACTTAAGGATACTATGAATCTTAAGTTTAATGATAAGTCACTTGACCTTGATATTCCTGAGTATTTTGAATTAACAGCAGATGTTAAGGATTTTTCACTTGATATGACTATGTCAGTTGCAACATCTAATCTTCTTTCAGATATGAATGCTGATGATATTACTTTAGATGACTTAAAGAAGACAGTTGCTTCATTAGATGATGCAGCAAACCAGCTTGCAGACGGAACTGTATCTTTACAGGATGGAACACAGCAGTTAAGTGATGCAATTCCAGCACTTACTGATGGTGTTGACCAGTTAAATACAGGTGCTTCTTCTCTTAAGGATGGTATATATGCATACGCAGATGGCGCTGCAAGTGCATATGATGGTTCAGTTTCACTTAATAACAACATGAAGACATATGCTGACGGAATCGGAACTCTTTACAATACTCTTAAGGATAACAATCTTGACAGCAGTGTTGCTTCGGCAGCTAAAGGGGCAAGTGATCTGGCAGCAGGTGCTGTAACACTTGATGCAGGAATTGACAGTGCTTTAGCTGGGGCTGGAGCGCTTGCTACTGGGGCTAATGATTTGACTGGTGGAACAGAACAATTAGCAACAGGTGCAGCAGCATTAGCAGATGGTGCGAATAAAATAGGTAAAACATTAACAGATGGAATGACAGAAGCAAAAGAAAAGTACGATAATGCATATGAAAGCTTTTATCAGTTGGCAGTTGCTGTTATTGGTGGAAAACTTGGATATAATCCTTCAACAATGACTGATGAACAGAAAATAGCAGCTGCTACAGCACTTGCCAATGAGGCTGGTTATGGATTATCAGCTACAGCTGATATTACAAATGAAAATCAGTGCACAAAAGCAGCAGCATTTATAATGCAGAATTATAATGATACAGATATTGCAACAGGTAAAATTGGTATAAGAACAGCAATGGTAAGTGCATTAACTGCTAAATATGCAGCAGCAGATACTGAACACAAATATACATTAGAACAATTAAAAGCAAAGGCAAATAGTGATGCAGACGCAAATCTTGTAGCTATTTCCAGTGGACTTTCACAGGCTTATAAGGCATACGGTCTACTTAATGATACGATGATATCCCTTACAGCTGGCGGAGAGAACAGTTTCTTTAATGGAATTACTAAATTGAATGAAGGAGCAGGTCAGGTTAATACTGGTGCAAATGCCCTTAAAGCAGGAATTGACCAGCTAAGCACAGGTGCAGGACAGTTAAGTGCAGGTTCTAAGCAGCTTAAAGCAGGTCTTGGTACATTAAGCACAGGTCTTAACACACTTAGCACTTCAGTTGGTTCATTCTCAACTTACAAGGAAGGAACTCTCTGCTCAAGCTTATATGCATTAAATCTTAATGCCGGAAAACTCCAGCAGGAAGGAACAGCAGTTCTTCAGAGCGGACTTTCACAGCTTACAGCTAATAATGCTACATTAAAGAGTGGTGCTTCACAGCTTGCAGATGGAACAGCTACATTAAAGGATAGCTCAGGAACACTTGCAGACGGAGTTACACAGTTAAATGAAGGTGCAATCACATTAAAGGATGGAATGGCACAGTTTAACAGTGAAGCAATTGAGCCTATCACAAAGCTTGTAGACTCAGACGCACAGACAGCTGTTGACACAATCAAGGCAGTAGTTAAGGCAGGTCAGGAATACAATTCATTCTTAGACAAGTCAGATGACAAAGCCGGAAGTGTAACATTTGTCTATAAGACAGCAGGCATTACAGCTAATAACTAAGCTTTTTTCTTTCAAACACTTTCATATAAAGATGGAACAGCCACCCGCGGGGAAACCCAAGGGTGGCTGTTTCGCTGTATTATATATGAATAAATGTGAATATTACAAGGCATAATCTATATGAACGGGGATTTCGCAGGAATATGATGATTAACGAATGGGGATTTGCGCAAGAATAGTGTTTACACGAATGGGGATTTGCGTTATAACACATATAAAAACGACTGCCTTTGAAATAGGGATACCGCAATCCCACTGGCTTTAGACGGTGGGTTAAGGTAGCCGGAAGCGGAGGTT
>OGIO01002125.1_pt1 | contig 12989 bp, 11 predicted proteins | sample 1571841 | NCBI WGS metagenome assembly OGIO01 (sample SAMEA2582111, study PRJEB24529) | metagenome | biome: Human gut stool | place: China | collected 2011
CCAGGATTCCAAGTGGCTCTTAAGCTGGACCATCAACCGTCAGGGACAGTTCAAAAACCAGAAGAAGGAAGAAATCTGCGTCTGGATCTACAGTCTCTTTACCGACGTGCCGGGTGACTATATCAAAAAGCCGATGCGGGAATGCACCGGTAAGGAAATCACGGCTGAGTGGCTGTACCATATGGGAGTGCCGGCAGACCAGATCGACGAGCTGGCTGAAAACCATGCTGTCTGCGTGCCGACCATGATGCCGTATATCACTGCCTTCTTTATGCCGAGAAGAAAAGGCGACCGCCCGGATGTTATCCCGGATGGCTGTGTGAACTTCGCCTTCCTGGGACAGTTTGCCGAAACTCCACGTGACACCATCTTCACGACCGAGTATTCCGTGCGCACTGCCATGGAGTCTGTATACGGCCTGCTTGGAGTAGACCGAGGCGTGCCGGAGGTATGGGGCAGTGTCTACGATATCCGCAACCTCTTAGACAGCACCGTAAAACTGATGGACGGCAAATCCCCGCTTGAGATGGAGCTTCCGGGACCGCTTAACATGTTAAAGAAACCATTATTAAAGAAAATCAAGGGAACTGTAATCGAAAAAGTTTTGCGTGACCATGATATCATTCGCGATGGGATGATTTGAATGTAACAATTTGATTAACTTTAATAGGGCCGTGTGAGTTGCCTTTCGGCAACTTACACGGCCCTTGTCATATACTTAAATTGTTATTTTAAAATTTCGCAGCGTGATTTGCATTTTTGTAGATTTGGCAGATGTCTTCCTCGCCCAGGACCTTAAAGCTTCCTATGGTGCGGCTGCGGTGGTAGGAGCAGCGGTAAGCCAGGTCATGGAGTGTGACATCATCCTGCACTCCGATATCTTTATTATCTTCGAATGAGGTCGGCATACCGATGGAGCGGAAGAATCCAACCGTTTTTTTGATTCCCTCCATGGCGGCTTCTGTTTCGTCAGAAATGGTTACACCCCAGACATTTTTCGCGAAGCGGGCAAAACGGGAAATCTTTGCGTCGCAGACATAATTCGCCCAGGAACCCCATACCGTCGCAAGAGAAGCACCGTGTGCAGTATCAAACATAGCGGAGAGCTCATGTCCGATCTGGTGGACTGCAAAGTCTTTGTTGCCGCCAAGTCCGGTCAGGCCGTTGTGGGAAAGGGAACCGGCCCACATCAGTTCACTCATGGAATCGTAATCGTGCGGATTCTGGACTGCGATCCGGCCATTGGCAATGACGGTGCGAAGAAGTGCCTCCGCAATCGCGTCGGTCAGCTCATTGTCGAGCGGATTGAAATAGCGGTCCATGGTATGCATCATGATATCGGTCACTCCGCAGGCAACCTGGTACGGCGGGAGTGTGAGTGTCAGCTCCGGATTCATGATGGCAAAGCGTGGGCGGTTTAATTCTGTGTTAAGGCCACGCTTGACACCTTCTGCGAGATTTGTTAAGACAGCAGAATCGCTGGATTCACTTCCGGCTGCGGAAATGGTTAAGATCGCACCGACTGGCAGAGCCTTTTGCGGGGTTTTCTCCCGGATCCAAAACTGCCAGATATCGGTAGGAACATTGGCAGCACCGATGGCGATCGCTTTGGCGGTGTCGAGCACGGAACCGCCGCCGGCTCCTAAGATGAAGTCTGCGCCGAATTTGCGAGCAAGTGCTACGCCTTCGCGGGCATGCTCCAGCGATGGATTTGCTTTTGCACCGCCAAACAGCTCGTAGGTGACATGGTTTTCTGTCAAAATCTGGCAAAGCTGGGCTAATAAGCCGCTTCGCTCGATACTGCCGCTTCCGTATACGAGAAGAACGCGGCTTCCGCCGTATTTACGGATGTAATCGGCAGTCTTTAACTGGGCATCTTTTCCAAACACGATTTCAGTTGGGCAATGATAGGTAAATGCATGCATGATAAGAATTCCCTCCTTTTTCTACTAGAAGTAATCATAGCACGAAATAACAGAGAATTCCAGCAGCTTTCCTACCCAGTAACAATTTCATCCAGACTTCCAAAACGGTAGCCCATTTCCTCCCATTTTGAAAGAAGCTCATCAAGGATTTCCCCATTTGTCTTTGAAGTGCTGTGCAGAAGGACAATGGCTCCCGGGTGGATACGCCCGAGCAGCTTTTTGAAGGCTTCTTCATGTGCAGGCTGCTTGTTTTCGTACCAGTCTACGTAGGCGAGACTCCAGAAAAAGGTGTGATAGCCCATTTCTTTTGCCATTTTCAGATTGGATTCACTATATTTTCCCTGGGGTGGGCGGTAGTATTTTTTCATAGTCTGCCCGGTGACCTCCTGGTATTTCGCTTCCAGCTTCGATAATTCCTCAGAAAAAGATGCCTGGTCGGCAATCTTTGACATATCCGGATGATGCCAGGTGTGGTTTCCGACAGTATGTCCTTCTGCAACCATGCGTTTGACTAATTCCGGATTGGTTTCGAGGTAATTTCCGACCAGAAAAAAGGCGGCAGGAGCGTTATGCTTTTTTAAGGCATCCAGAATAACTGCGGTGTTTCCGTTTTCATATCCGGCATCAAAGGTGAGATAGATGACAGGGTCTGTGGTGTCTGCGATGTAGTGGGCCTGAAACTGCTTCAGATAATCGGAAGTAGCGTTGCCAACCGGGGGCTTTCCTTCCTGCTGGAAGCTGAGTCCCCAGTTTTCGTAAGCGGGGGAAATGTGGGAAGATGAGGAAGCGGCAAACCTGCTTCCGGCACTGGCTGCAGTTAAGTCAGCAGCAAGTTTGATTCCGGTGTTGTATGTTGGAGCGTTAAGCACCTGTCTGTCGGTTTTGGATGTTATTTCCAGGGTCGAAATAGCATGTGCCACAACACCTCCCGCAAAAAAGGCGCATAAAAACAGGGCGGTTGCAGCGGCCAGTCTTTTACATATGCTGCGTTTGGGATGAGGGAAAAACTGCATGATGATTCTCCAAGACGGAACTTATTACTTCTATATTTACGGTTTCGTTTAGAAAATAGAACGGGAAGATTAAGAAAGTTGTTATGTTTGCGGGAAAGGTTCTATGCTATACTATTGGTATTGTGTATACAGATAAAAGTGATGGAATAAGGAGACTTCCGATGAAACGAAAAAATAAAATACAGATACTTAGTCTTGGCCTTGCCCTGGCTCTTTCCCAGGCTGCAAGTGCATTTGCGGCTGGAACCGTTACTGTAGGACAGGCACCGGGAGAAACAGCACAGAGCAGCGTGGCAGAAACCAGCGCGGCACAGAAAGCATCAGAAACCAGTGCGGCGCAAGGTACGTCAGGGACTGCAACAGCACAGAACGGAACTTCACAGGAAGTTTCCCAGACACCGGGTACGAGTCATACGGTAACAGCGGGAAGCGGAACAACCGCAGACCGTCCGTCTGTGCTTCCGGCTGCTGGCCAGACACCGGTGGCTGGTCTCGATGCGATCATAAATCTTGGACCGGCAACACAGCAGACGGTTTCTGCAGCCGATATCAAGCAGCCGGAGGTGGCAGCCGAGGGTGCGGTTCTCTTAAATGCGGCAACAGGGGAAGTTCTTTACGGCAAAAACCAGGACCAGCAGTTTTATCCGGCCAGCATTACCAAGGTCATGACAGCGCTTGTGGTGCTGGAACACTGCAACTTGAACGACACAGTGACCTTTTCCGAGACAGCGACCACCAATCTGGAATCCGGGGCAGTTGCATTGGGCGTTTCAGCGGGAGACCAGCTGACGGTAGAGCAGTCCTTGTATGGACTTTTGTTAAAGTCTGCAAATGAGATTGGCAATGGACTGGCAGAACACGTATCCGGCAGTGTCAGCGCATTTGCAGACCTCATGAATGCGAAAGCAAAGGAGCTTGGTTGCAAGAATACCCATTTTGTGAATCCGCACGGACTGAATAATGAGAACCACAAGACGACACCATACGATATGGCGCTGATCCTGCGTGCGGCAGTGGCAAACGACACGTTCCGCAAGATTGATACCACTACCTCCTATGAGTTTCCGGCGATCAAAAATGCAGCAGCCCATACCATTACCATGGGCCACAAAATGATGTATAAAACCGATTCCCGCTATTATGAAGGCATCATTGGCGGCAAGACCGGATATACTTCAAAAGCAGGTAATACGCTTGTGACAGCAGTAGAGCGTGACGGAGTTCGTCTGATCGCAGTTGTCATGAAGGCCAAGGGAACGCACTATACCGATACGAAGGCTATGCTGGACTATGGATTCCAGCTGCATGCAGCCGGGAAAATCTAATTGAGCAAAATAATGATCAGAAAGGGTAGGATAGAAATTGAATACCGAAATGAAAATCCTTTCCGCCGTTATGGCGGGAGGTGCTGCTGTGGCAGCGGCCGGCCTGATCCGCTCTGGCTATGAGCGCAGGCATTTTGTGACAGAAGAAATCACAATCAGCTCGGAGAAGATCCGTAACCCAAGAACCCTGGTGTTCTTGACCGATCTGCACGATAAAGAATTTGGCGATGGAAATGAGCAGCTTCTCACATCCATTCAGGATATCCGGCCGGATGTGCTCCTGATCGGCGGTGATGTGATGGTCGCAAAACCGGGGAAAGCAAATCTTGAGGTGACCAGACGATTCTTGGACGGGCTGTGTGAGGTGCAGGCCCATATAACCGGGGAAAATTCCGGAAAGCCGTTCCGTATTTACTATGGAAATGGAAATCATGAGCAGCGTCTTGGTCGGGAAACCGATACTTACGGCAATCTTTACCGCCAGCTCCGGGTTCTCTTAAAAGAGCGCAATATTGCATATCTGTCTGACCGGTCTGTAAATTTAAATGAAGAGATCCGGATCAGCGGGCTGAATCTGGACCAGGCCTGTTACCGGGATTTTGTCCCGGCCCGCATGAAAGAAGATTACCTGACCCGTCATCTGGGGCAGGCAGATCCGACCCGGTTCCAGATCCTGCTGGCGCACTCGCCACTGTATTTTGAGCAGTATGCGGACTGGGGAGCAGACTTAACCTTATCCGGGCATTTCCATGGCGGAACCATCCGCCTGCCGTTTGTGGGTGGTGTTATGACCCCGCAGTACCAGTTCTTTCATCCGTATTGTGCCGGACAGTTCGAGAAAGATGGAAAACACATGATTGTCGGAAGAGGACTTGGTACCCATTCCATCAACATCCGGTTCTGCAACCGGCCGCAGCTTCTGGTGATTCGGCTAAAGCCTCAAGAACAGGAAGAATAGTTTTTAAAAACCTCTGTTTTATATTTATGTTGCTGTTTGAGCATCGCGCGAACGGTAACATATTTACAGGACAGAGGTTTTTTGGTATACTGTAATATACGTGTTCGTCTGCCATGGCGGCAGACCAGAAGGAAAAAGAAACTATGACCATTTCTTATAAACTGGAGAAATTTGAAGGCCCGCTGGACCTTCTTTTGCATCTGATCGAAAAAAATAAAATCGATATTTACGATATCCCTATTGTGGAGATCACCAAGCAGTATCTGGACTATGTAAACCAGATGGAAAAAGAAGACTTAAACATTGTCAGCGACTTTCTGGTAATGGCAGCTACCCTGCTGGATATCAAATCCCGTATGCTACTTCCAGCTTTGGAGGTGGAAGAAGACGGGGAGGAAACGGATCCGAGAGCGGAGCTGGTTGCCAGACTTTTGGAATATAAAAAATACAAGCTTCTGGCGCAGGAGCTGGCTGAGATGGAAGACCAGGCGGGCGATGTCCTTTTTAAGAAGCCGACTGTTCCGAGAGAAGTGGCAAAGTATGAGCCGCCGGTCGATCTTGACCAGATGTTAGACGGCCTGACGCTGGCAAAGCTGCAGCGGATTTTTGATTCCGTTATGCGCCGCCAGAAGGAAAAGGTGGACCCGATCCGCAGTAAATTCGGTACGATCAAACGGGAGCCGATCAGTCTGGAAACGAAGATCATGGATGTCATGCATTATGCCAGAAAACACCGGAAATTCAGCTTCCGCCAGATGTTAGAACGCCAGAGAGACAAGCTGGAGGTCGTGGTTTCTTTCCTGGCAATCCTGGAACTGATGAAGATCGGAAAGATTCATCTGACACAGGAGCATACGTTCGACGATATGTGGATTGAGACGCTGGAAGAAGAGGGTGAAGAGGGCGAGCTGGAGTTAGAAGACTTGAGTGGCCTGGAAGGATAGATAACATATGGGTAGTTTTTTTGATGAAGAAGATGAGAAAGTAGATCTGGCTGCGGTAGAAGCCAGGCACGCACAAATGGAAGCCGAGGAAGAACTGGAACGGCTGGAGCAGCAGGGAAAGCAGCCTGAGCATTTAAAACAGTCTGAACGGTCCGGGCAGATTGAAACAGCAGGTGGAAAGGTACTTGGAAACGGAACTGCCGGAAAGTCCACAAGAGAAAATACACAGTACCACGCAGAAGACTGGGAGGCAATCATCGAGGCTGTTTTATTTACCATGGGCAATTCCGTGGAGCTGCGCCAGCTGGCGATCGCAATCGATCAGAGCGAGGACATTGCAAAGCGTGTCGTGCTGCATCTGCAGAAGCGCTACGAGGAAGAAAAACGAGGCATGCGTATTCTGGAACTGGAAAATGCATACCAGATGTGCACCTGCCAGGACTATTATGAAAATCTGATCCGGGTGGCCGTGGCACCGAAGAAGCATGTGCTTACAGATGTCATTTTAGAGACGCTTTCCATCATTGCATACCGCCAGCCGGTGACAAAAATGGAAATCGGCAAGATCCGTGGTGTAAACTCTGACCATGCGGTAAACCGTCTGGTAGAATATGGCCTTGTATATGAAGCAGGCCGTCTGGACGCACCAGGCCGTCCGGCATTGTTTGCCACCACAGAGGAATTTTTGCGGCGCTTTGGTGTCAGCTCCATGGTTGGCCTTCCTACCATGAATCCGGAGCAGGAAGAAGAAATCATCCAGGAGGTCGAGGAGGAGCTGCAGATGAAACTCGGTGAGCAGGGCGAAGAAGCGGCGCAAACACCGGAAGAGGAAGTCGAAGAGGTGCTGACGGAACTCATGGAAGAGCAGGATGACTTGCAAATAGAAGATTTGGAGCAACGTCAGGATTCCGGCAATCAGGATTTAAAAGAACAGCAAGAACGGGAAAATTTAGAACAGCAGAAAGAGGAATCAGAAGATGCAGAAGATCAGAATTAAATATTTTCATGAAGATATGGAGAAATTAACCTACATTGACGGCAAGTCTGACTGGATCGACCTTCGGGCCGCAGAAGATGTAGAAATGAAAGCGGGCGAATTTAAACTGGTTCCGCTTGGCATTGCCATGGAACTGCCAAAAGGGTATGAGGCCCACGTGGTTCCGAGAAGCAGCACCTATAAAAACTTTGGCATCATCCAGACCAACCATATGGGTGTGATCGACGAAAGCTATTGTGGTGACAATGATCAGTGGTTTTTTCCGGCATACGCACTGCGTGATACAAAGATCAGCAAGGGAGACCGTATCTGCCAGTTCCGAATCATGGAGCATCAGCCGGCAATCGAGTTTGAGGAAACCGATTCCCTGGATCATGAAGACCGTGGCGGGATCGGAAGCACTGGAAGAAGGTAAGTGTGCATATGGGCAGGGAAGAGTATACAGATAACAGCATGCACAGACAAACGGGACGCCAAACCAGAAAGCCAGCCGGGAGCCGGACAACAAACCAGGCAGCAAGCCGGGCAGCAAATCGGACAGCAAGTCAGACAGCAAACCAGATAACAAGCCGGCCGATGAATCAGTCAGCATATTCACCGGTCCGGGCCCGTCAGATCGCCCGCCGCCGCAGACAACAGAGAAGACGGCGCCGCCAGATGATGGCAGCCCTGGCTGTAGTGGTATTGCTGGCCGGAGGAGGGGCATTTGGCTTTCGCCAGGCATCGCTCCAGAAGCACCGTCAGGAATATGCTGAACAGGGAATTGCTGCGTTAGACAGCCAGAATTACGAGCAGGCGGTCACAGACTTTAATGCGGCCATCGACCTGAACCATGGAAAGATTGGCAGCTTTGAAAGCCAGATGCTTCTTTACCGGGCTGAGACCGAGTACCGGAGTGAGGATTACCAGGCGGCACTCGCGACCTACGAGACGTTGTACGGAAAAGACGAGCAGAATGAGACGTACCGGACGGGACTTGCCCTCTGCCTGCTGGAAACCGGCGATTATGACCGGGCACTGACACTGGGTGTTATTTCTGGTCAGATCTATAACCGTATGGCAAAGGACCAGATCAATGCCGGAAATTATGATGAGGCGTTAAATACCATTGAGACTGGTCTTTCCGAAGCCGGGGCCGATGACGAGGGCAGAAAAGAACTCACCTTCAACCAGGCCGTTGCCTGGGAGTATAAGGGCGATTACAAAAAGGCACTGGAAATCCTGGAGGATTACGACCAGAAATATACAGCAGAAGGAAATGCAGCAAGGGAACTGGCATTTCTGAGAACCCGCCAGGGCAACAACTAAAATTCCAGAAGCCCGCCAGGACAGCCGTGGGAATTTTTGGAAAATCCGATATGGCAACAATTAGGAGTAATAACATTTATGGCAGAATTATTTGATATGAAAGAAATCGAGGAGCGTGTCATTCTTATTGCAGTCAGCACCGACGATGAGGACGATACCCGCGCTTCCCTGGACGAGCTGGAGGAGCTTGTGAAGACCGCGGGCGGTGTCACCGTGGATAAGATGATCCAGAACCGCGAGCGCATCCATCCGGGCACCTACCTTGGAAAAGGAAAGATTGACGAAGTGCGGGAACGGATCTGGGAGCTTAAGGCAACCGGTGTAGTCTGCGACGATGAACTTTCCCCGGCACAGCTTCGAAACTTAGAGGATGCACTGGACACCAAGGTTATGGACCGTACCATGGTCATTCTGGATATTTTCGCATCCCGTGCGACGACCAGCGAGGGAAAGATCCAGGTAGAGCTGGCCCAGTTAAAGTACCGTGCGGCACGTCTGGTCGGCTTGCGAAGCTCCCTGTCCCGTCTGGGCGGTGGTATCGGAACCAGGGGACCGGGCGAGAAAAAGCTGGAGATGGACCGCCGTCTCATTCATGAGCGCATCGGCCAGTTAAAATCAGAATTAGAAGAAGTAAAACGCCACCGTGACGTTATCCGCAAGCAGCGCGAGAAGGCCCACACACCGGTAGCGGCGATCGTCGGATATACCAATGCCGGAAAATCCACACTTTTGAACCGGCTGACGGATGCAGGCATTCTGGCAGAGGATAAGCTGTTTGCAACGCTGGATCCAACCACCCGCAATCTGGCACTGGAGAGCGGGCAGCAGATCATGCTGACCGATACGGTCGGTTTTATCCGCAAGCTGCCGCATCATCTGATCGAGGCATTTAAGAGTACGCTGGAGGAGGCAAAATACAGCGACATCATCCTGCATGTGGTAGACTGCTCCAATCCAAACATGGATATGCAGATGCATGTGGTTTACGAGACTTTGCGGGAACTGAAGGTCGGGGATAAGATCATCGTTACCGTATTCAACAAGATCGACCAGAAGGAAGACAGCGAGTTTCCGAGGGACCTGCAGTCCGACTATCAGGTACAGATCTCTGCAAAGACCGGAGCTGGTTTGGACGAGCTGCTAAGTACCTTGGAACAGATCCTGCGCAGCCAGAAGGTGTATCTGGAACGCGTATTTTCCTATCAGGAGGCCGGAAAGATCCAGACCATCCGCAAGTACGGGGAACTGCTGAGTGAGGAGTATCAGGCCGACGGCATCGCCGTGAAGGCGTATGTACCGGCAGAACTATTTGGAAGTCTGATCACAGGATAGATGTTTTTCGAAACGACTATGTTTTATTGTCTGGGCGAAAGTGAAAAAACAACAGCGAAAGTCAGGGGACCGTCAGGCATCCCTGACTTTCGCTGTTTTGCATTATGGGTCCGGAAAATCCGGACGCCACGCTTTATGCCCCATACAACTCTCCAATCCCGGAAACTCCCACATAGATATGCGAAATTTTATACCAGGTTGCAAAGTCGGTAACGCCGGTTTCCCCAAGTCCGAAGATGGACTGGAACTCCCGCACGGAAGCAGCGGTGGAAGGTCCGTAGATGCCGTCTGCAGCTACACGTGGGATGGCAGTATAGACAGTGGCAATGGCATCTAACTGCTCCTGCAGCTGCATCACTTTCTGACCAGAAGAACCAATACCCAGATCATACCCGGGCCAGGAGGCCGGAATACCGGATATTTCTTCTGCGGTATTGATGTAGATACTGTCACCGTAGTAATGCCGCAGGATCTCAATCGGACTGTAGCCGCGTTCCCCAAGGGAGCAGGAGCCCCACTGCGTCATCCATCCGCGGTTTAAGCACTGCACCTGTCTTCCGTCGCAGTACTGGGTCAGGATCGGCTGGCGCACGCCTGGCCGGGAGAGGTAATTGTCAAAGATTTCGTCCACGATGACGGAGATACTTTCAAAGATATTTCTTCCGGGGATCCATTTGTGGTCAAAGGCGGTGGATGAGGTGATGGTGAAGTCATACCCGCGGTTGCGGTAGTGCTCCGTGTAGACCCGGTTTAAAGTAAAGCTCATGATGGCAAGGACATTGGCGGTGATGGAGGACTGCGGCCAGGTGGCATAGATCTCGCTGGAGGCAACATTTTTGATGTAGTCCCGGTACGGGACGTAATAGTCCTGTGCATTGCTGGCTGGCGGCCCGTCGTGAACGACGATCGTCTGCGGCACGACTACCCGGCTTAACACGATCTCGCCGCTTTCCCCTACCGGCTGGATCTCTGTTTCTGCAATCTTGGGCGGGTAGTTCCCGTAGAGGGTATGTTCCGGAATGACGATGGGATTTTCTTCCGGCTCCGGGTCTGATTCCAGTTCCATGCGGATGGGCTGGATGGCCGTTGCGTCGGGCAGAACTTCGGTGCCCTCCACGGTTACCGGCTTAAAACCCGGTGCTTCCACGGTAATGTTATAGTCTGCGTATGGCTGGCCTTCGCCTGGTCGGAGACTGAATTCTAACGGCGGCGCTGCGAGAGAGACTTCTTCTGTCTGGCCAGATGCATTGGTGGTCAGCTCTTCTAATGGGGAGGCGGGTTCGCCGGAATAGGAAATGCGAATCCTGGCATTGCGGATGGGAAAGTTATTCTGGACATTGACCACATTGACCTGCAAGAGGCCGCTGGAGGTCAGCTCAGTGGAAGCGATACGGATGTTTTTTGGCATAAAAGATTCCTCGGATCTTTGGATGGATCATCATAGCAGAATATGAAAGAGAGGCGGCTTGCGTGCCTGTCAAAACAGAGAAAAGAAACGTGCTCCGGCAATGGGGCATAGCGCCTAACTAAAAGTAATATTGAATAAAGATAAATCAGCTTGCATAACGATAGTATATCATGTATAATTCTATCAATTTGGGCTGATGTAAGTGTATACAAAGACCCAAAACCGCATCATACAATACAATAATACGGATGAAAGAAAGGATAGGTACTCCCCCATGAAAGCATTTCTTATTCTGGAAGATGGCACCGTGTTCGAGGGAACCAGCATCGGTTCTACCCGCGAGGTCATCAGCGAAATCGTATTCAATACCTCTATGACCGGTTATCTGGAGGTTCTGACTGACCCGTCTTACGCAGGACAGGCCGTTGTTATGACTTACCCGCTGATCGGCAACTATGGTATTTGTTATGAGGATATGGAGTCTGACAGACCATGGCCGGACGGATATATTGTCCGCGAGCTGTCCCGCATTCCAAGCAATTTCCGCAGTGAGGATACCATTCAGAATTTTCTCGAGAAATATGACATCCCGGGAATCAGCGGTGTTGATACCCGCGCGCTCACCAAGATCTTACGTGAGAAGGGCACTATGAACGGCATGATCACCACCAGAGAGTATGACGATCTGACCGACCCGATCGCCCGCATGCATGCCTACACCGTGACCGGAGTGGTAAAGAAAACCTCCTGCAAAGAAAAGTATATCCTTCCGGCGTCCGATGCATTTGAGAAGCCGATCAAAAAAGTAGCGCTTCTCGATCTTGGAGCAAAGCGCAACATCGCCCGTTCCCTGGCACAGCGTGGCTGCGAAGTCACCATTTATCCCTGTGATACAACTGCAGAAGAAATCCTCGCATCCAGCCCGGATGGCATCATGCTGTCCAACGGCCCGGGAGATCCGAAGGAGAACGTTGAGATCATCAAAGAGATCCGCAAGCTGTACGAGTCCGATGTGCCGATCTTCGCAATCTGTCTTGGCCACCAGCTTATGGCACTGGCAACCGGAGCAGATACCTTCAAATTAAAATACGGCCACCGCGGCGGAAACCATCCGGTCAAGGATGCAGAAACCGGCCGTGCCATTATCTCATCCCAGAACCATGGATATGCAGTTGATCCGAAGAGCCTGGACCCGAATGTAGCCGTTCCGGCATTTACCAATGTCAACGATGGAACCAACGAAGGCTTAAAATATGTAGGAAAAAATATTTTCACTGTACAGTATCATCCGGAAGCATGTCCGGGACCGCAGGACTCCGCGTACCTGTTCGATCGTTTTATCAACATGATGGGAGGAAATAACTAATGCCGAAGAATCCTGAGATTAAGAAAGTTCTTGTACTTGGATCTGGCCCGATCGTCATCGGCCAGGCAGCTGAATTTGACTACGCCGGAACCCAGGCCTGCCGTTCCTTAAAGGAAGAGGGCATCGAGGTTGTTCTGTTAAACTCCAACCCGGCAACCATTATGACCGATAAAGACATTGCAGACCGCGTATACATTGAGCCGCTGACCCTGGAAGTGGTAGAGCAGCTCATCAAAAAAGAAAAACCGGACAGCGTGCTTCCGACCCTGGGCGGCCAGGCAGGCTTAAACCTTGCCATGGAGCTTGAGGAGGCAGGCTTCTTAAAAGAAAATAACGTCCGCCTTATCGGTACCACTGCACTGACCATCAAAAAGGCCGAGGACCGTGAGATGTTCAAGGAGACCATGGAGAAG
>OGIO01002127.1_pt1 | contig 12976 bp, 8 predicted proteins | sample 1571841 | NCBI WGS metagenome assembly OGIO01 (sample SAMEA2582111, study PRJEB24529) | metagenome | biome: Human gut stool | place: China | collected 2011
TTGTTTCACGATGTGCATATTCCGTTCCGCCTTCTGCTATCATAAGATAATACCAGCCATCCTTCTTATAAATATGTGGGCCTTCCGGACACTGTCCACCACAACCTTCACTTATAAGCTTCTTCTCAGATAATATCACACCTGTAAGCGGATTTATCTCAAATGCAACAATTCCACGTACACCGTCAATTATTCCCGTTGAACAATAATAACATTTGTCATCATCATCAAAGAATAATGACGGGTCAATTCCCCCCTGGTCAATCCACGCTGGCTCAGACCATTCGCTGTTAATATCTTCTGTATGAACAACAAAATTACCTTTATCAGTAACATTTGTTGTTATCATATAAAACATACCTTTATGATATCGTATCGTTGGTGCATATATTCCTCCCGAATTACGACAGTCCTCAAGTTCTAACTGTGAACGCCTGTCCAGACAATATCCTGTAAGCTCCCAGTTAACCAAATTCTTACTATGATATACAGGCACTCCTGGGAAGAATTCAAATGTGGAATTCACAATATAATAATCACTTCCTACACGGCATATGCTTGGATCAGGATTATATCCCGGAATAATTGGATTTTTAAATAACATATGGCACCTCCAACTTTTATAAACTTATTTTATAAATGTATATTATAATTATTATTGTATTATTTCAAGGTGAAATATCGCTGTTTCATATTATTTTACAGAAATTATATAAAAGTTTTACTTCAGGATGAATATCATAAATGGAACAAAACATACACAAAATAACTCTATATTTTATTTTTTTCTCTTTCGGCTTCTCACTTATTCATTGTGCAAATAGACTTTTTGTGAAATTCGTGATAAAATCAACCTAAATCTGCTAATTTTTTATATTTTCAGACATTTTGTAATCACTTTTTGATATATGGAGGTAGCAATGTATACAAGTAATGCATATCTAAATGATTCACATATTGACAGAAAAGATAAGTCAAATCCACTTGTTGTAACAATGTGTGGAACCTATAAATTATATACCAAGCAAAAACTTCCAACATGGAGACCTCGTGGCAGAGTTGACTTTCAATTATTATACGTTGCTTCTGGAAAAGCTCATTTTTATTTTAATAAAGATGACACTGATACTGTTGTACATGCTGGTCATATGGTCTTATACCGTCCAAAGGAACCTCAAAAATATGTCTATTATGCCAAAGATCACACCGAAGTATATTGGGTTCATTTTACCGGAAACAATGTCACAAATCTTCTTCGTTCCTATGGCATAACCAAAGACAAACGAGTCTTTTATTGTGGTTCTGATCCTGAATATAAAAATCTTTTTTCATCTATGATAAAAGAATTACAAATGTGTAAGTCTGGTTATTCTGAAATGCTTGAGATGTGTTTAAGACAGATTTTCATCAGAATACAGCGCCATTTTGAACAAACAATCGTTACAGATACTTCCCAAATAGCAGAAGAGATTGACAAAGCTGTATTTTATTTTAGTGAGCACTATAATGAATCAATTAACATAGAGTCCTATGCTAAACAAAACCACGTTAGCACTAATTGGTTTATACGCAATTTTAAATTATATACCGGAATTACGCCAAAACAGTTTATTTTGCAAAAAAGAATCAATAATGCTGAAACACTGCTGCAAAATAAGCAATATAACATCAATGAGATTGCACAAATCGTAGGTTATGATAATCCCTTATATTTTAGTCGGATTTTTCAAAAGACAAAAGGGATATCGCCTTCGGAGTATCGGAAAAACATATAAGGGGAGGCCGGTTGGGGGGAGGCCGGTTGGGGACGGGGTTAATGGCTCTTTTGGGTGCCGGTTGGGGACGGAGTTTAATGGCTCTTTTTGGCAAGCCAAAAAAGAGCCATTAAACTCCGTCCCCAACCGGCACTCCGGCACCCCAACCGGCACTACCCGTGATATTCTCCGTTATATTGAATCAATGTAACATCTTGCACGTTTTCAATATTTCGAATCTTTTCTGTAAAGTCGAGATCATTCTGGCGGCAGAATACTTCTACTGCCAATTCTGTTTTTTCTCCACACATCGTTTTAGACTTGATGAAATATTTCATCTTTCCGAAGCTGCGGATAATTTCATCTCCTGCATCATCCCCAAGATAATGGATCACAATAATATAGATTTTTCCTTTCTGCTGTTTATGATAAAACAGATAAATCATTATAATCATAACAACAGCTGCAATCAGTGCAAGCAAATACATTCCTGCACCGGCTGTGATACCTGTCGTAATTGCCCAGAAAAGATAAAGCAAGTCCATTGGATCTTTTACCGCTGTACGGAAACGGACAATAGACAACGCACCGACCATACCGAGGGAAATAACGATATTCGTGCTGATTGCCAGTGTAACCATGCAAGTAAGAAGTGTCATACCAACCAGTGTAACAGCAAAACTTCTTGAAAAGATCACTCCGACATAAAATTTACTGTAAACCATATAGATAACTGCACCGAGAAGCAATGCTACAACCAATGAAATTGTCATCTGCGGTACATTAAAACTATCAAATACGCCAGACTCCAACACTGACTTTTTAATCATATCTTGTACACTCATAATATTTTCCTCTCTTGTGTTTCATTCCAATATTCAAACCCGTGTAAATATCGTGATTTTTCATAACAGAGTACATACTTTGACACTGCCGTAAATTCCTGTGCATTTGGCAAAAGCAAATCCCTCACTACTTGCGGAAGCATTTCTGTAAATTTCACTTCCATGACTGTCTTACCCTGTTCAAGCACCGGTAAGGTTGGAAGGGTGCTATCAAAGATATCATATCCTCCAACTGCCGCTCTTACATCACTGTCAAATGTAATCCTGACTGTTCCTTCATCCATTATCCATGGAACTCTTTCGTAATCAACGATTGTTCTCGGGCGCATAACATTGCCAATGCATTCTACATAAAATTCTCTGCACAGAGGATATTTGCTAGTCAATAAGAATTCATACTCGCCATTTAAAATTTTATAAAATTCTTCCTTTGTAAGCGGTGCACTTTCTTTGTAAATATAGCTTCCAAACTTCTTTTTTCGCTCTAATTTGATAGAACGGTCACTATAATTGTAAATACGTATTCTGTATTTTTTACGCATCAGAATACCTGCTTCTTTCTCAGCGTACGCGCTGTTGAAATAATCCTCAAAATATAGGCTTCGAATTGTATAACCATTTTCTCCGGCATATGGATCTTTTTTTAATATATGACGCATCCTCATTTCCAGTAATTCTTTCTCACTGGTACTGATTAGATATTTCCACTCATTACGAAAACGTTCCTTTGACTTTTTATTCCACATATACATCTTCCTCAACATTTGTTCCACCCGTAATGTAGAAGCATTTCATACCATAATTTTTTCCATCATCCGTCACGTAATAATCAAATGCATCCTGCGTCTTTCCAGATGCATTGGTCGCACGGACACGCAGGAAATATTGCCCGTCTGCCGGCACTGTAGTCTGTGCTTCCGGAATCAACAGCTTATCTTGACGATAAATGATTTCTTTAAACTGATAATCCTTCGCCAGCTCAACAGTGTATGTAATATCTTCTGCATTAAAATCATATGATGCATCCCAGTTAAACTTCAAAGTGTTTCCTTCAATAGTCGGTACTCCGATATAAAATGGCATCGGCTTTTTCAGACTTTCCTTATACATTTCATAATTTTTCTCTACTTCAGACGGAATCGCCGATGCAACCATTTCATACTTCTCATCCGTCAACGGTGCATACATCTGATCCGGCATTTTTTTCAAATATGTCTGAGTAACTGTGCGATACGCCTGTATCATACTGCTTATCCGCTCCTCACTCAGATATGACTTTACATCCAAAACTGCCGCATCCAATTTCTCCCGAAAATCATCCGACTGCAGACATCTCTGGAAAAGAACATTTCCCCAGTAATTACTGACTCCACATTCCCAACTTCCCTGATCCAAGCGATTTTGAATTGCATATTCTGTCCGCATAAAAGAACTATCATTATCCCATGGAATCAGATACCAGGTATTCGAATTCTGAGGATTATACAGATATGTGTTACGATTCTGCGTATCTACATTTCCGGTCAATATCTGATACGCCATCCAATATGTCAGATTTTCACTGTCAAAATATTTCTTCAAAATGCTATCAATCGGCTGTGAATTATCATTGAGTGCCGTCAACATATTAATCAGTTTCGTATGGTCCGAGTCGCCTTTGATTTCCAAAAGCTTTTCAAATGCTGTTTGATTATAAGTTGGGTCATCTTCTTTCTTTATCACATCTTCATGCCGATAAAACTCAAATGAATTAATCTTATACAGCTGTCCATTCGAATCCATTCCATGATTCTTCATTCCTGTTTTATTGAGCTGTTCTACCTGCGTATACAATCCATAATCCTGAAATTCCGCATTATCTCCCTTTGTAAGATCTCTGACATACAAATGCACAAACTGTGTACGCAAAGACATCAACTGCGGGATTCCCTTCAAAAGGTCATACGAAAGCTTATTGCGGAAACGCATGCCCTCCGTCTGATGTTTATTCAGATTGATCGTGCGTTGTCCCCGCCAGGTCCCTTTATTTTTCTTCAACTCAATCTTATAGTTCTTCTGTGCATTGCGGCTTGAAGTCTGCCCTCTGATCTGCACGGTAGCATTCGGGACATCTTCTCCGTACCCCACTTCTCCGCTTTTTGGACCCGACTCGTCACCAACCTGAAGAAGTGCCGCACTTTGATAACGCGCAACGCCCATTTTGTCATAATCATACGCCGAATATGTGTTTATCTCCTCCCACGTATGATTTGTACCTTCCGAAGAATTTCCCTTAGAAACCGTAAGGTACATCGTCACAATGCTTGTCTCATCATCATTTGCATAAAGACTGTCCTTATCCCGCAAATGCACTTCATTAATATCCTGCACTTCTTCTTTTTTCACAGACTCTTCCGTCTGCTTCTTTTCACCCGATGCAGCCTTATCTTTTCCGGAAAATGTACATCCTGTAAGACAAGACGACACTGCAAAAAGCACAGCACAGCTTATCGCAATTGATTTATAAAACTTCAATGTTATCTCCCCTTTCTACTTTCTCTTCAAGGAAATGTCCCATTCGTGTGAAAAATCCGGTTTTATCTTCCGCAACAACCGGTTGCACACTCAAAATATAGTACGGAAGTTTTTTTATAAAATATCCAAGCCGAAGGGCACTGATCAAAAAGAACACTGCACTTCCCAAAAGAAATCCAAAACCATAATATACTTGTGGAAAGAATAATGATACACAGGTAAATGTGCATGTACATGCCGCAAACATTCCTGTCGCAAACAACGCACCTTTATAATCCGTAAAATACAAAAGTATCAGCATCATCGTATTTGCAACTGCATAAAGTCCATATCCGACACAAAGTGTTCTGAAATACCCTTCCATAAGGTCATTGAATCCAAGCGGCAGAAGCTCCAGAAGCGGCTGCCCTAATGAGATGACAAGTGCCGTTGTAAGGAGCTGCTTTAATGCCGTATATTTCAACTCCATATTTAATACCTTTCTCATCTCCTGTCCGGCCTGCAAAATATCCTTAATTTCGCCTTTGTCATTAAACAGACTATAATAATTCCGGTATTTCGGATAAAAATTAACTTCCACCGATACAACAAAATTCACTGTTGTAATGAGAATTGTCAAATATGCGATCATCGCCGGGACATCATGGTATGGCGCTCCATAAAACAATCCCTGCACATGTACATGGATCGGGCTAAACCACATAATCACCAAATGTGTAAACAAACCGATATTTGTAAATAATCCGGTAAATGCAAGCGGCAGAAATTCATCTACCCAGTGCAGAAATGAAAATGCACTCATTTCACTCTGTGGAAAATACCGGTACAACAATGTCACATCCCACAGAAGCATAATTCCATATCCGATTGTTACTGCGATCATCATTGCCTCTACATGCGGAATCCCGATTATGATAAGTAAAAATCCAACAATGAGTGATACAAAAACTGCTGTCACAAACGATATTAAGATTCCTTTATAATCCTTGATCGCCGTCAGGTAACTCATCGCATTCCATGTGACGATCAACTCTCCGAAAAATTCCAGGCACAAAAACTGATCTATCAGATTTATCCCAGAAAACATAAGAAAAATCCCATACATAATCCCGCCGACAACAAGCAATATCCCCGTCGAGCCCCAAAAGGAAGACAAAATTGCTTCATACCGTTCTTCATAAAGCATATCCGCAATATATCTCGTCACTACCATGGAAAAGAAACTAGTTACAGTCAGCGACGCCAAAAGTGTATAAGTAATCATACAGATTAATAATTCTCTATTATGTCTTGTCGCACCGGTCTGATCACACAAAAATGAAACTCCGACCAGCAGCACAATACCAAGAAGCATCGGTCCGGTACAGATTACTCCGGCATATCCGTATGCCCTTACAGTTGCTGCAAGTCCACGTTTCTGAAATAATTTTTTTAACTCAAATCCGATTCCGGCCATCTGCCTCTTCCACCTCCTGATAGAGTTTCCGGTATTTTTCAACCATCCCTTCCTTCCGATAATATGCCTCTACACGTTTCTGTGCATTTTCGCCCATACGAAGTCTGCGCGACCTTGACTCACACATCCGATCCATAGCCTGTGCAAGCCCTTCCCTGTACATAGGAGGCACACAATACCCTGCAATTCCAAAAGAGTCTTCCTCATTTCCCGCCAAAAGCTCCCGGCAGCATCCTACATCTGTCGTAACACAAGGACGTCTTGCAGCAAATGATTCCAGTACGGACAGCGGCTGCCCCTCCGATATACTTGTCAAAATCGTAAAATCCAGTTTTTCCATATAAGAAACAATATCCACACGCCCGGTAAAAATCACATTTTCCAAATGGAGCTGCTCAACCAAATCATAACATTCCTTAGCATACTCCTCGTCATCAACGCCGCCCATAATATGTAGCCGCACATTTTCCCTTCTTGTAGACAACTCATAAAACGCATAGATCATCGTCTTAATGTCTTTGATTGGTGCCATTCTAACGATTGCCCCGATATCAACCCAGCCATCATCCTCTTTCAGCGGAATAGAGGAAAGTCTGTCATAATTAATTCCATTTTCAATCACACGGCACTTATCTTTATCGCAGCCCATCTGCACCTGCGTATGCATAGCATTCGTAAACAGACACGAAACCAGAAAAGCCCGCTTGTAAATAATATCCGACAACATATAGAAAAATGCAATCCACTGTTTCTTAAACGCCGGCTGTACCCATTTCGCACGTATAATTTCTTCCTCACGTTCTCTCGTATAAATTCCATGCTCCGTCAATAGCACTCTCTTCTTATAAACATAACCGCCCAGACACGCAAGCAGACCGCCATATCCTGTGCAAATTGCATGGTAGACATCTGCTTTTGGCACTTCGCTGCCCATCAGATACAATACCGGAAGCAGCATGGAACGCATCGTGTGAAATGCATCCGCAAACGGGGTATAAGGATACTCTGTCAGACAGCACTTCGTCAATATATTTAAAAATTCTTCACTTTTTAGAAATGACATCGGATTGATTTTCTGCTCATGATAAAGATGGAACAAAATTTCCCAATTCGGACGTTTACATAACATCAGCTCTTTCAGGCTTTCCACCTCTTCTTCAGTAAATACGTGATGCATTTTTCCCGACTCTTTTACACGCAGGGCATCATCCAAAAAAACCTCATGAACTTCCGTAACATTTGGCGGAAGCTCATAGACAAATTTTCCCTTATCCTTTGCGTTCGCACCGATTACCCACAGAACAAACTCATGCTCCTTCATTTCATTTATATACTGATGCATCCACGTAGATACACCGCCAAATATATAGGGATAGCATCCCTCTAATATGAGACAAATCCTCACCTTTTACTCCTTTTCTAATTGCCGCTCAATCGTTACTGTCGCTTCGTCAGCCTCAAGCAGATAAAGATTTCCTGTAAGGTGCGTAAGCGTTCCACCCGAAACATTACCCGGTGTACCTTCATTGATACGCACCATAAAATATGCTTTATCATAAAAATTTTCAAGCGTCAACCGAATTTCTTTTTCTGTTACTTCCTTTGTAAATGTCACTGCTCCGTAACGCTGGATTGCCCCGGACAGCTCACTTCCTGTCATCTTTCTCAAAGATGGTGCCGACTCATCCAGCCATTCCATATAATTGTTCAGATTTGCTTTTAGCTTCTCCCATCCAAGCTTTGCGCCACGGTCCTCATCCAGAAGGTCATCCGGGTGTAGGAAATGTGTATTCACAAAATGCATATTCAGCTCGGACAACGCCGCCATCTTCATATAATCATCTACAATCGCACCGGAAGTAATACGTGGCTGTTCCACAATTCCATCCTCTGCAACCTCAAATTCCTGCACATAGGCAAAATCGCCTTGAAAATAATTCCTTGCAATCGTTTTAATCTCCGGAAAATCTTTTGCAAGCATCTTTCTTCCTTCTTCCGATAACACGTTGGAAGGAGGCACATAAACTGACATTGTAACCCCCGGAAACATCTCGTTTCCAAATCGGAGCAGCTCATTCACCGCATTCTTCATAGCATCTTCACTTTTCCATGTATTATATGGAAGTACATCACCATAATCCGTATTTGAAAGGCTCAGCGGCTGATGATTGTATCCATGATATCCCAGTTCTCCTCCCTGATGAAGAAGCATGTTTCCAAAATACTGGAAACGAGAAGTATCTGTCTGTTTCTTTATCTTTCCATTCGTCTCATCCTCATAGTTCTCGATGATCACTCCGGTATAATGAATATTATGATCCGACGCAATTTCCAGCATATCCGGCCACCATACATTTGCATAAAAATCTTTGATACTCATATCGTAATCACGTTTTACATAAGTACCATCTCCACTTGGAACCGGTGACGGAAAATCATCCAGATAAAATACAAAACCATTAATCACAGGATAAACCCCAACATCCGTAAGCAGACTGTATGATGCCGCATAGAATCCTCGTACTGCTTTCTCATATAAACCAAAATTATCTACTACAAATTTACCTTTCCCATAACTGTTTTCCCATATTAATGGTTGTCCATTTTTATTTTTTATTCTCGCATAGACCTTTGCCTTCTCACTCACCTGAACCGACCATGCTGACTCAAAAGCATCCGTAATCGCATAAGACTCTCCCCCGCCAAGCATAAAATCAGAATCAAAATAAATACTGTCCACAACGGAATCATCATACCCGGAAGAAATAATTCCGATTTTCTGCTCTATCATCGATGTATATGCTGTTTTCTGAAGTGTCATGGCAAAAAGAACATTTCCACCATCCGAAACCCATTCGCACAAATTCACCAGATTCTCTTTTAGCGGACTGATATCACTTAGCAAAACAACAACCGTTTCATACTTATGATAATCAGGAATAACAGAAGCTGTCTGCACATCAACCACATCGGTTCCGATTTTCATATCATTAAATATCTGCTGAAATTGTTCCCATGCCTGATTGCTTGATTCATCCCCACTGTTTCGAAGCACCAGGCACGTTTTCTCCAATGTTTTTACAGCTGTTTTTTCTGTAACAACCTCTTCCTTATCCAGATAATTAATCTGTCTGTTTTTTTCTGTATAGTGAATTCCACTCCGCTCTGCAAAAAGGACAACTGCGATCATCATAAAAACACTTAAGATCACAAGCATACTTTTAAATGGAAATGTTTTCAGTGAATGTATCAATCTAGCCAAAAAGCCAATGCCTCCTTACTCTTCGATGACAGATAAATGTGTTCTTCCTTCATCTGTCTTAAACTCTCATGCAGTTCGCTTCCTCTTTTCTGCTCTGCCAGATATTGTATCTTCAACAGCCAGAACTCCTCCCTGCGGTGCCATTTCTCATCTATCATATTCAGAACTTCTTCCGCCTGAACATAATCTCCATTTATCATCAGATTCTTAAACAGACAAATACACGTATGAAGCTCCGGCTTTAACGACAGTTTCTTTCTCAACATACGGATATAACGCTCGCGCTGCATTTTCTCCATCTGTGCTTCCAGAATCCCCTGATTCAAATATTCTTCCATAAAATCACAGTACTGCTTTAATATCTCCGGATCATTCGGAGACGCCGCATATAATTTTTCCAGTTTCTGCATACGGAAATCATACTCTTTCGAAAGCTCAACCATCGCTGTAATTGCATAATGTACTACTTCTACATCTTCATTCATGCGGGCCTGCTTCAAAAGATCCATATATTCCTCCGGATTGTCATTTAACACATCCATGATCAATTCCCGCCGAAGCTCAGGCTCATTGATCAAAAGTGCCTCTTCCAGCGGAACGACTTTCTTATCCGTATCAGATGCTGCACGGATATTATTTTTATAAATTTCCTCATTTACACGCAGCTTCTCCACTCCGGCTTCAACCACATTGTCTGTTTTCGTCAAAACCTGAAAATGTAAAATAAGCACACAGAGTATCCCCCAGAAAGGAACAAATATCACAAGTGCCATCAGATATTTTTTTACTTTCAATGCATGTGTTTTTATCCCAAACCAGACCAATATGCAACAAATTATATGTAATAGGATTAAAAGTATGCCAAACACTGTCCGAATCATCGTGTTTCTCCTGTAAATCTCTTATTTTCCACCAGCCGGGGCGTCCATTTCATGACAGATAAATCCGTCGTTTTCCAGTCTTTCCAATACAATTGGCAATGCCGTTTGTTCTGTCTGTGAAAGGATAATGAACAGCTCTTCATTTTCCGAAATGCCCCAGACATCATTTTCACGTACTGAATTCTGCAGGACTTCATCTGCCTGTGCAAGTGACATATTCGGATACTCCAATTTGAGAAGAGCATAAGAAGCCCGTCTTTCTTCTCTCATAGAATGGAACGAATTCAAACGTTCTTCAAAATATTCCGGCTTCAATGTACGTGTACCCGCAACATATTTTTTATTCTCAATTGCCTCCTGATAATCCAGTGCCCGTAAAAGAGAAGTCTCAACCAGACCACACAGAATTTTAAATAAATTCAGATAATAGAGAGAAAGCTGTTCCCCATCTGCTTCCTTCACAACAATCAGCATCACAAGCTGTCCTTCTCTTCGAATTCCGTTTATATACATTGGATATCCATTTATCAAATCGCGGTTTGCCCATACTTCTCCGGCTTTTATCTTTTCCATTATCTCCGGATAATCACTTAACCTGACAGATTTTGGGAATACATCATTCATTCCGCTCGATGCAATCTCCAAACGTCCAAAATACTGATTCTTTCCGACAGAATAGAAAGCAAACGTATTATTTTCAAGGACATCTTCCATCACATGCATCGTTTCAAGAAACAATTCCTGTGGCATGATAACATCCAGCTTTCTTGTGATATCAAAAATCTTACCAAAGCTGTCCCGGCTTCCAAGAATCTGTTTCTTGTACTGGCGTTTGTCACGAAGTGCCTCCTGATACATTTCACGCATAAATAAAAATTTATCCAGAACCAGTTTATTTTCATCTGTCATAAATTTGATATTATCACTGTTCTTCATTCTGATATATCCGCAGATTGTACCGACCGCAAAATAAAAAATGAATGGAATCCAATTCGACGGTTCGTAGAAAAGCGTTGTCCAGCTGACATTCTCTCTTGCATAAGCAGATAAAAGTGACAACGTTTCCAGTCCTGCCGCTGCAATTCCGTAATTAATCCCATACAAACTTCCGAATAAAACAATATAAACAAGACGTAAGTCAATCATTTTAAATTGGATCTGATTTCCTGCCGCCCGGTTCAATAATTCAAAAAGCAAAAATGTAATTAAAAGCTCCGCTACTTTCAAAAGTGTTTTATGTTGATTTAAAAAGTCCCGCAATACATCTATTTTCCGTGCCTTATGATTTGTTTCCTCACAGTAAGCTTCATATACCTCCGGCAAATCCTCCAACAGAGAAATCTTTGGAAACCATCCGTACTCATTTCGCAAAACACGGTCGTTCGCCGCCACATTCTGAATCGCAGCATTCGCCAGATATTTAATATGTACTGCTGGTAACAATTCATTTAGCTTCTGTCCAAGCTGCTCGAAAGTAAAATGAAACACCTGCGGGACCTGAAGTGCTCCCTCCTGATCATTCCAGTTGTCAAAAATCTTATATAACAGATTGGATAAATCTGACAATGCAAGAAAATGTACTTCCTGTGCCGGGGCTTCTTCAAACACAATCTCCTTTTTCTCAAACGCCTTTGAAAAGAGCTTGAAAAAGTAATCATTTTCATAAACTCCTGAATAAAGATATGGAATACGAAGGATTTTAACAGAAAGCCCGTGCAGTTCACCATACTGTCTGCAAAACTCCTCTGCCGAACGAACCAGCAAAGTCTTCCCTGTTGTTATATCATATGAACTCTCAGAATTGGTAACATACAAGAATCGGGAATTCGAATTTCCCTTGTAATAATGTAATAAATGGCGCAAAGTCTCCATCTCACCTTCCTTGGTTCCATGGAAGCTAAGATAGTTAGAAAAATATATAACACCTTCAAAATCATACGTTTTGAAAATATCCCTAAACTCACTTTCCTGTTTCGGCATCGGATGCACCGATAATCCCTTCCTGCGATTTGACTTTAATTTCGTTTCCCCAAGCAGAAGAATCTGACACTCCGGGAACGCCTCCTCTATAAATTCCGCCGTAATATATCCAATATTTCCGGTTAATAACAATTTCATAAACGACCTGCCTTACATTCGTATATTTTCATTAGTATAACATCTGTTGGAAATGTAGACAAGAGGGGGTTGGGGACGGGGGTTGATGCCAGTGGGGACGGGGTTAATGGCTCTTTTGGGCAAGCCAAAAAGAGCCATTAACCCCG
>OGIO01002134.1_pt1 | contig 12922 bp, 12 predicted proteins | sample 1571841 | NCBI WGS metagenome assembly OGIO01 (sample SAMEA2582111, study PRJEB24529) | metagenome | biome: Human gut stool | place: China | collected 2011
ATTAATAGAGTACAGGCTGTTTTAACAAGAGCGGATGAAATGATTTATAAAGAGAATAATATATTGTTCCCTATCTGCGCAGTGAATTTTACAGTCGAAGAATGGTATGGAATCTATGAAGATGCCAAAGACTATGCATTAGTGTATGGCATTGAGAATAGATGGGAAGAAGCAGAAAAATATGTGCAGGATAAAAAGAATCGTCATAAGGCGGCTATTAATGAAGGTGAAATAGTAATGGGAGGTGGACATATGAGTGTAGCACAGCTGGAAGCTATGCTTAATACATTGCCAATAGAGATTACATTTATCGATGATAATAATATAAATCGTTTCTTTAACGAAGGAGCGAAAGTGTTCAAACGACCTGGCATGGCAATTGACAGAGAAGTATTCTCTTGTCATCCGCCTAAGATAGAGCCAATGGTTCGTTCCATTATAGAAAGTTTTAAAAATCATACTAGGGATAGCGTTCCGGTCTGGATGGAAAAGCAAGGAAAACCATTTTTAGTAACTTATTATGCAGTGAGAGACAAAAAAGGTATTTATCTTGGAACTGTAGAAGTGGTACAGGATATGCAGTTTGCAAAAGAGCACTTTACAAGCATTTGAGGCTAAGTATATTATCAAAAATAATGTTATTCCAATGTATGTATTGTATGTAGAGAAGACTAATATGATGTAACGCTTTCCTTGACCTTATATAGATTATTAGGTATAATTTATAAGTATATTTTAAAAAAAGGGAAGGTTATGAAATGAACGAAAATCGTAATTCATTCAAGGGCTCTATAGGGTTCGTCCTTGCGGCAGCGGGTAGTGCTGTAGGACTTGGTAACATATGGAGATTTCCTTACTTGGCAGCTAAGGATGGAGGAGGATTATTCCTCGTTATTTACATTGTTTTAGCATTAACATTTGGTTTTACTCTACTCACAACAGAAATTGCTATTGGACGAAAGACAAAGCAGAGTCCGCTTACAGCTTACAGCAAGTTAAAGAGTAAGTGGAAGCCACTGGGTATTATTGCGTGTATTGTACCTATAATGATATTTCCATACTATGTAACAATCGGTGGATGGGTACTTAAGTATCTTCTTGTTTATATTACAGGTAATGGACATGCAGCAGCACAGGACGGATATTTCTCAGGATTTATCGGTCAGACAGCAGAGCCAATCATAATGATGCTTGTGTTTACAATAATTGTTGCATTTATTATATTCCGTGGTGTTAACAGCGGTATTGAATCATCATCAAAGATAATCATGCCATTACTTATTGTGCTTGTTCTTGGTGTATCTGTATATTCACTTACAATTTCATATACAGATATTGATGGCACAACAAGAACAGGTTTACAGGGATTAGGAGCATATGTAATTCCTAACATGAAAGGAATTACTGTTAAGCAGTTCTGTACAGTTCTTATGGATGCAATGGGACAGCTTTTCTACAGTTTAAGTGTTGCTATGGGTATTATGATTGCATATGGTTCATATGTAAGTGATGATGCTAATCTTGGAAAGTCAATTAATCAGATTGAGATATTTGACACAATGGTTGCATTTCTTGCAGGTGTAATGATTATTCCTGCTGTATTTGTATTCATGGGAAGAGACGGAATGACAGCATCAGGTCCAAGTCTTATGTTTGTTTCGCTTCCTAAAGTATTTGATTCTATGGGATTTGCAGGAAATGTAATTGGTGCAATATTCTTTGCAATGGTATTCTTTGCAGCCCTTACAAGTGCAGTTTCAATTATGGAAGCTATTGTTTCAAGCTTTATGGATGAATTTAAGTTAAACAGAAACAAGGCTACAGCAATAGAAACTGTAATTGGTATAGCTGTTGCAGTTATCGTATGCTTAGGATATAATAAGCTGCTCTTTGATATTAAGCTTCCTAACGGAGTACATGCACAGGTGCTTGATATTATGGATTATGTCAGCAATAATGTACTTATGCCAATAGTTTCTATAGGAACATGTATACTTATTGGATGGATACTTAAGCCAAAGACTGTTATAGATGAAGTTGAGAAATCAGGAATTAAGATGGGAAGAAAGGGTCTTTATACAGTTATGGTAAAGTGGGTTGCTCCAATTCTTTTATTCCTTCTTCTTCTTAAATCACTTGGAATTCTTACTATAATCTGATATGTAAGATATTACGGCAGAGGTTAACAAGAGGTTTTGTGTATGATTAGTAAAAAATGTTGTATAATCGCAATGGTTACACTTATGTCAATTCTGACACTGACTGGATGCAGCACTATGCTAAAGAATCCGATGAAATACATTCTTTCTCAGGACGAAACCAGACAGGATAATTCAGATAATGAAACAACATCAGAATCTGCAGATGATAACAAAGATGACAGTAACAGTGAGCCTGATATACGTGTGTATGGAACAGAAGATAATACAGATTATTCCATTGATGGAATGCTGGCAATAGCTAAAGACATTAATTCAGATATGAATAATAAAGATGTTAAAGGAGTTGTTCTTGTTCTCAATAAGAAATACTCAGAAGATGTCAGATATTTTCTGTCGCTTACAGTTAAGGATGATAAACCTCTTGTGATAATACCATATGATTATAACAACGGCAGTCCGGATTATAAGGTAACACAGGCTAAGGAGTATATTAATAAAGACTTTGATAAGACAGATAGTGCCAATAATCAGTTACCAGAAGGATTTTTTGTTAATGTTAATGATTATATGATATTTGACATTGCGGACACTAAGAGATTAGACAATATAGATATTGTATATGATTATGTTGGAATTGATGCAGATGCATTATACAAGAATATGTATCTTAATGATGCTATAGTTATAGTTTCTTCAACTGCTGATGGAGAACTTTCGGAAGAACTTTCAGAAGCTGTATCAGGAAAGAATGCTGGTATTGTAGTAGTATCATGTAGTGAAGATGTATATATGAAGGGTGATTTTGCAGACTGTGGAGATAATATCTTCTATACAGACATGTCGCCTACTAAAGCGAGAATTATGCTGGTATTATTGTTAGATAATAAAAGTGATTCGGGCACATTTAAAAATGCTTTTACCAGGAGGAGAGTTTAATGGATTCAATTAAAGCACAGGACATTATAAGACACATTTTTAAGGATGAAGACAAGGGTGTTGCGTATGTAACCGGACTTTCAATTACAGACGGAGTAGAAGTTCTTACTAAAGTTCTTCCAGAGCTTATCAAGAAAGCTCAGGAAAAGAATAATGTCAATGATGAAGGATATTTTAATGAAATAGCTGATGTGTACAGAAGGATTATTGTTGATAAGCTTCTTAATGCTGACCACTTATGGACAATATATTGTGACAGTACAGGTTATCCATATATGGTTGATGATGATATAGTTGTATTATATGATTATACTAATCATGCCAGAGTAGAAGAACAGCTTGGAAAATATGGATATGAAATTTCATATGGTATTGAGGATAAGGATTCAATGCAGTATGAAATAGCACATTTATATCGTAACGGATGCAGAAATATCAGATTTACAGATGGCAGGGATAATGAGCTTATTGTTTCAAGAGAAGAGATTGGAGCATATGACCAGTATATAAGAGAAGATTTTGTGACTAATCCAGGACTTCAGAATGCACTTATCAAGTTCTTCCAGGAGTACAGAAAGCCAGGAGATTCAACAGCTAAGGCGGCAATTTTAAGAGATAAAGAAGCAGAACTTAAGAAAGCTATACGTAATGCAGATTACATGGTACCTTGTACTAAGGAAGAGACAGATGAAGAGGTATCAATTTCACATCCATATGTTGATATTACTGATAAAGTAAGCCACAAAGAAGGTGAGAAAGTTCTTGCACTTCCAGTATTTACAGATGGTTTAGAGATGGAAAAATGTTATGCAGGTAAGCATGAGGATATGCTTTATACATATATGGAACTTCTTAAGACAGTAAAGGAATTGGGTGCTTCAGGGATAGTTATTAATCCTTTAGGAGTAAGTTATTACGTTCCGGTTGATATAATGAAGCAGCTTATAACAATGTAATAAAAGAATAAAATGTATATTTTAAAGACACACTGGTATGGTAACAGCTGGTGTGTCTTTCTGAAATTCGGGAAGGAGAATGTGATGGAAAGAGTATATATTGCAATTGACCTTAAATCATTCTATGCAAGTGTTGAGTGCGTTGAAAGAGAATCAGACCCGCTTACAACTAATCTCGTTGTAGCTGATGAATCAAGAACAGCCAAAACAATATGTCTTGCAGTTACTCCTTCTCTTAAGAAATATGGACTTTCCGGACGAAGCAGGCTTTTTGAGGTAGAACAGAAGGCAAAAGAAATAGAGGAACGCACAGGAAAGAAGCTTGAATATATAGTAGCAGTTCCAAGAATGGGACTTTATATAGAATATTCTTCGAAGATATATTCTATATATCTTAAATATTTCAGCAAGGATGACATAACTGTATACAGTATTGATGAAGTATTTATTGATGCAACAGATTATATGAAGCTGTATAATATGACGGCAAGACAGCTTACCGCAAAAGTTATTGAGGATGTGTATGATACGACAGGAATAACGGCTACTGCAGGAATTGCACCTAATCTGTATCTGTGCAAGATAGCAATGGATATAGTTGCAAAGCATATACAGGCAGACAGCAAGGGTGTGCGTATCGCAGAATTAAGTGTTAATGATTACAGAAAAATGTTATGGGGTCATACACCTCTTACTGACTTCTGGAGGGTTGGACCAGGAACATCAAGACAGCTTGAAAAACATGGGATAAAGACTATGGGGGATATTGCGAGAATGTCTCTTGAAGATGAGGACTGGCTGTATAAGCAGTTTGGTGTAGATGCGGAGATTCTTATAGATCACGCATGGGGATATGAACCATGTACAATTGCAGATATTAAGAAATATAAGCCCAAGGCGAGCAGCCTGTGTTCAGGACAGGTGTTAAAAGAACCATACACATTTGAAGATGCAAGGATTGTAGTTGGAGAGATGGCAGATGAGCTTGCACTTGATTTAGTAGATAAAGGCTTTGTGACGGATTCGATTGCGTTAAATGTAACTTATGACAGGGTAAATGTTGATAAAGGAACTTACAAGGGTGAAATCCATGTAGACAGATATGGAAGGGAAGTTCCACAGGGACTTAACAAATCTGTTTCACTTACGACATGTACATCGTCATCAAAACAGTTAAGAGAAGCTTTTCTTGATATATATGATAAATACACTGACAGAAAGCTGTATATCAGAAAGTTAAATCTTACAGTTGCCAATCTTACTAATGAGGGCTTTCAGCAGTTTGACATGTTTACAGATCAGACACAGCTTGAACGCGAAAAGAAGATGCAGCATGCAATGCTTGATATTAAGAAAAAATATGGTAAGAATGCGGTGATGAAAGCTAATAATCTGCAGAACAAGGCGACTGCAATTGAAAGAAACGGTCAGATTGGAGGTCACAGGGCATAGCTTATGGGAAAATATGATGATATAATTAATATGAAATGGCCGGTACCGAGTAAAAGACCAAGAATGGATATGGAAAGCAGAGCTAAGATATTCCTGCCTTTCTCAGCATTGAAGGGTCTTGGCAATGCTATTGATGAGCAGAATAAAACCAAAGATAATATGAGAGAATATGAATATTTTGACGAGGAGAATAAGGGAGAAGAATTTTATGAGTAATACAATGAAAGAAAATAAAATGGGTACAATGCCTGTTAATAAGCTGCTTATTAATATGGCTCTGCCAATGATGATATCAATGCTTGTACAGGCACTGTATAATATTGTTGACAGTATATTTGTTGCAAGAATAAGTGAGGAAGCGCTTACAGCGGTTTCAATGGCATTTCCAATGCAGAATCTTATGATAGGTGTTGCAGGCGGCGTGGGTGTAGGTACTAATGCACTGCTTTCAAGGGCATTAGGAGAAGGAAAGCATGAAGAAGCTGATAAAATGGCTGTGCAGGGTATATTCATAACAGCCTGCAGCTATATAATATTTCTTGTTATAGGACTTTTCTTTGCCAGAGAGTTTTTTGTTATTCAGGGGGCTAATGAAGTGATAGCTGACTATGGTTATGATTATCTTTCGGTTATTCTTATAATCAGTTTTGGCTGTCTGTTCCAGATGATATTTGAGAGATTATTACAGGCTACAGGAAGAACATTTTACAGCATGATTACACAGGGTACAGGTGCTATAATTAATATTATTCTTGACCCGATACTTATATTTGGTCTGCTTGGTGCACCAAGGCTTGGTATAGTAGGTGCAGCAGCAGCTACGGTTGCTGGCCAGATTGTTGCAGCGATTATGGCAGTGATATTTAATATTAAGGTTAATAAAGAGATACATATTACTTTTAAGGGATTCAGGCCATCAGGAAAAAGAATTGGCAATATCTTATTCATAGGAATTCCATCAGTTATTATGATGGCGATTGGTTCTGTTATGACATTCTGTATGAATAAGATTCTGGTTGTATTCACATCAACAGCGGTTGCTGTATTCGGTGTGTATTTTAAACTTCAGAGTTTTGCATTTATGCCGATATTTGGTATGAACAGTGGAATGGTTCCTATAATTGCTTTTAATTATGGGGCAAAGAGAGAAGACAGAGTTATACAGACACTTAAGCTTGCAGTAATGTATGCAGAGATAATAATGGTACTTTTCATGATTGCAGTTCAGATATTTCCGGTTCCAATGCTGTCAATATTCAGTGCATCGTCAGATATGATACGAATGGGCGTTCCTGCTTTAAGGACGATATCAATTAGTTTTATATTTGCAGGAATATGTATTATATGCAGTTCATTTTTTCAGGCACTTGGAAGCAGTATATACAGCATGCTTGTATCATTTGTCAGACAGATAATATTCCTTGTGCCATGTGCTTATATTTTTTCCAGAACAGGGAATGTTAATCTTGTATGGTGGGCATGGCCGATTGCGGAACTTGCTTCAGTTGCATTAAGTGTGTTCTTCTTTGTGAGAGTCAAGAAGAAAAAGTTTGGCTTTATGGAACAGTAATGAGTAATACGATAAATAATGAAGGATGAGGAATGAGTATGAACAGACATATAGAGAAAGCTAAGGAACTGCGTTCACCGCAGAAATGCTATAATTGTGCCGAAACTATTATGATGGCATATGCTGATGATTTGGGATTAAGTGAGACACAGGCAGAGTGCCTTGGCTGTAATTTTGGCGGCGGTATGAAATGTGGAGGAACATGCGGTGCAATCACCGGGGGACTTATGGTACTCGGCGCACTTGGTGTAAGTAGTCCGGGTGCTGTCGGAGCATTTCAGAGAACAATAAGGGACAATCACAATGGAATGACTAACTGTGCTGACCTTTTAAGAGACAATGCTTTAAAGGGTGGTGAGAAGAAGGCTCATTGTGACAGTATGATTATGGAATCAATAAGGCTTATTGATGAGTTGACAGGTAAAGATAAGTAAAAATGCAATCTGTTTATTGATAATATTTATCAATAAGATATAGTGAATTATATAGTGAAATGTGATAAAGTAAGCAAGGTTAGGGTATTCTAACCTTGCTTACTTTTTTTGTGCCTGTTAATGATAAATTTTCACCTATTGACACAAAATTAATAAGTGCTAATATAATGAATATATGAACGATTGTTCATATAATGATATGAGAGGGCGTGCCCGAAGGAGGTAAATATGTTTTTAGAGATTAATGGAATCAAAAAGCATTATGGAGAAGGCGAAAGCCGGGTGGAAGTACTGAATGGTATAGACATAGAGGTTAATAAGGGGGAAATAGTTGTACTGCTTGGTCCATCAGGTTCTGGTAAATCAACACTGCTTAATATTATCGGTGGTATTGATGATGCAGACGAGGGTTACATATCTATAGATGGTGAGAAAACAGCGGATATGAATGAGAAGCGTCTTACACAGTACAGAAGAAAGCATCTTGGATATGTTTTTCAGATGTATAATCTTATACCTAACCTTACTGTAAGGGAAAATATTGAGGTTGGTGCTTACTTAAGTGATAAGGCACTTGATACTGACGAGATACTTAACACACTTGGACTTTCAGACCATGCTGACAAGAAGCCTAACCAGTTATCAGGTGGTCAGCAGCAGAGAACTTCAATAGGAAGAGCACTTATTAAGAATCCTGATATCCTGTTGTGTGATGAACCTACAGGAGCGCTTGATTACAACACATCTAAGGATATATTAAAGCTTATTGAAGATGTTAATAAGAAGTACGGTAATACTATAATAATAGTTACACATAATGATGCTATCAAGAATATGGCAGACAGAGTTATTACATTAAGAGATGGCAGAATCCGTAAGAACTATGTTAATGATAACAAGATACCGGCAGCAGACCTTGAATGGTAGGAGGAAATGATTATGAGAAATCCTTTAAATAAGCGTCTGCCCAGAGAATTAAAGCATGATTTTGGTAAATATCTTGTGATATTCCTGTTTATGGTTATGATGATTTCGTTAGTCAGCGGATTCCTTGTTGCAGACAACAGTGTTAAGCACTCATATGATGAGGGCTTTGAAAAATATAATCTTGAAGATGGACATTTTGCATTAGATAAAGAGCCTGACAGCTCACTTATTAATGATATTGAGGATAAGACTGACAGCAAACTTTATGACTTGAGATATTTTGAGGAAGATGAGGCTGACAGCGGTGCAACAATCAGAGTATATAAAGACAGAACAGAGGTTAATCTTGAGTGCGTTATGGAAGGTGAGATGCCTGCCTCTGATAATGAAATAGCACTTGACCGTATGTATGCACAGAATGCGAAGATTAAGGTTGGAGACACAATTAAGCTCGCAGGAAAAGAATTAAAGGTTACCGGTTTTGTCGCAGTTCCTGATTACAGCTGTCTTTTTGAGAATAATTCAGATATGATGTTTGATTCAACTAATTTTTCTATTGCAGTTATGACTGATAAGGGCTTTGAAAAAGTTTCAAGTAATCATGTGAAATATAATTATGCTTGGAAGTATAACAAGGAAGTTTCAGGTGATAAGGCAGAAAAAGAGGCTTCAGACGATTATCTGGAAAATCTTGGAGAAGTTATCAGGGGATATGACACTAATCTTTTGATGAATGGTAATACGGATATTATAAATATTTCTGATTATCTTCCACGCTATACTAACAAAGCAGTTAATTTCACTGGTGACGATATGGGTTCAGATAAGGCAACGATTATGCTTTTTGACTATATCGTAGTAGTTGTAATTGCATTTGTATTCGCTGTTACAACATCTAACACAATCAGTCAGGAGGCTTGTGTTATCGGAACTCTCCGCGCATCAGGCTATAAGAGAGGTGAGATTGTAAGACATTACATGGTCCTTCCTGTTGCTGTAACACTGGTTGCTGCTGTTGCTGGTAATATACTTGGTTACACTCTTCTGGAGAAGTTTTTTGTAAATGTGTATTATAACAGCTACAGTCTGTGTACTTACACGACACTGCTTAATGCAGAAGCATTTGTTGATACAACGGTAGTTCCGATTATCATTATGTTTGTCATTAATCTTTTAGTTCTTGAGAAGAAATTAAGACTTTCACCGCTTAAATTCTTAAGGCATGAGCTTACAAACAGGAAGAAGAAAAAGCTGATTAAGCTTAGCCACAAGCTTCCTTTTATGACAAGATTCAGATTGAGGATATTGTTCCAGAATATACCTAATTATCTGACACTGTTTTTAGGAATACTGATTGCCGGGGCACTTGTTGTATTCAGTATCATGTTCGAGCCGCTTATTAATGATTATGCTGATGTTGTTAAGAAGTCACAGATATGTGAATACCAGTATGTTTTAAAGAGTCAGGTGGAAACTGATATATCAGGTGCCGAAAAATACTGTGTGACTTCACTTAATACAACTGATGAAAAATATATGACTGATGATATCATGGTATACGGCATTGAGGATAACAGCAGATATGTTGATATGGATATTAAGGATGATGAAGTGCTTGTATCTAATGGAGTAATGGTGAAATTCGGTCTTAAAAAGGGTGATACATTTAAACTGAAAGACCCTTATTCAGATAATGAGTATGAATTCAGGATAGCAGGAAGCTATACATATGACGCTGCACTTGCTGTATTCATGACAAGAAATAACTTTATTGATACATTCGATAAGGATGACGATTACTTTACAGGATATTTCACAGACAAGAAGCTGACAGATATTGATGATAAATATGTTGCTTCAATAGTTACATATGAAGACCTTATCAAAGTGTCTAACCAGATGAAGGTTTCAATGGGCGAGATGATGTATATACTGAAGTATTTTGGAATTATAATGTTCGTGCTTCTTATGTATCTGTTATCTAAACAGATTATTGAAAAGAATGCACAGTCAATTTCTATGACTAAGATTCTTGGCTTCAAGAATGGAGAGATTGGCGGACTGTATATAGTTGCAACTTCAATTATGGTAGTTATATCACTGGTTGTTTCTGTACCTATAGTAAATGCTATGCTTAAATGGGCATTCTCATCATATCTTTACACTATGATGACAGGATATATTCCATACATGGTAAGAAGAAGCTGCTTTGTTGAGATGGTTATTCTTGGAATTGTATGCTATGCAGTTGTTGCTGTACTTCAGCTTGTGAAGATTTCTAAGATTCCTAAGACGGATGCACTGAAAAATGTAGAGTAAGGGTTTTATGGTGTATTGCACTTCAGACACGCTTCCGCTCGTGGAAGTGCGCAGCGGTACTAAGTTCACTGCTCCCTTCGGGAGTGCGTTCACTAAGTGCCGACGCACTTCCAACGGTCTGAAGCTGCAACACACCATAAAACAGGCCTGCCTGGGCGTGGGCTCAAGCTTGTTTCCCTTTGGGAAACATCGCTTCCTTGTTGACCGGAAGGTTTTGTTGTGGGATGGGCTCGTTCACCTTTGGGGAACATCGCATTTTTGATGTGATACCTATAGGTAGTCGTATTATCGGCGGATTTATAGGTAGAAATAAGGAAAAATCATGTATTATTTTGATAATTATTCTGTAAACACCTATAAGACAGTTCATAAGACTCGTCTTATAGGTGTTTTTTGCTGGAAATTATTGGAATGAGTGAAAAAGTACCTATATGTGCTTATGAAAAATGATATTTATAGGAACGGTAATTCCACATGAATAAATCTATACGAAAATAAAAATCACATAAAAGAATCCACGTGAAAATAAAAGCAGCATAAACCAAGACGTAACCAGGAGATACAGAGACGGTTACATGAAAATGCAAATCGAGCTATATTGAAAGGAAAATAGAGGATTACAAGCAAAATCAAACCGGTTTCACAACGATAAGCAGGAATCTACATAGAAATCAGGTTGACATCACAAGAATATACATATATAATTACCACTGGTAATTATCAGGAATAATTAACAGAGGTAATTAATGAAATGATTGCCTCTTATGGCTATATAACTTAAGGAGACGAATGTATTATGAAACCAGACAAGATTAAGAGAATGCTGGATGCCTGTTATCTGGCTAAGAGAATCAGGGAACTGCTGCCGGAACTGCCAGATGGGGTTGCGCCTGCTTATATCCAGTATATTGATGTAATTCATCATCTGTTGGAGACTAATGATTGTGTTAAGATTTCTGATATCAGTGACTGGCTTAATCTTCCAAGACCGGGTGTTACACGTACTGTTAAGGAGATGGAAGCTAAGGGATATCTTAAGAAGACTACTTCACAGGAAGATGCGAGGATAACTTATATTACGGTTACGGATAAGGGAGAAGAGTTGTCTAAGAAGTATGATGCGGATTATTACAGCCGCCTTAGTGAATATCTGACGGACATTACTGATGAAGAGGCTGATTCTATGATTGCAACTATTAACAAATTCTACAAGGTGATGAGCGAAAGGAGAGTTGATATTGAATAATTCAAAATCAGATTTTACACAGGGAAGTATATTAGGGAAGCTGATTCCTTTTATGATGCCTATACTTGGGGCGTTAATACTACAGGCGGCATATGGTGCAGTTGATTTGCTGGTTGTTGGAAGATTCGGAACTACTGAAGGCCTTTCAGCCGTATCTACAGGAAGCCAGGTGCTTAATTTAGTTACATTTGTTATAACACAGTTCATGGCTAATTAAAGGGAACAAAAAGAAAGGAAAAGCCAATCCAGACGGTATCAGCGGCAGGCTACAAGAATAAATTGTGATTTCACAAGATTGGTGCTATAATAAGAGAAAAGTTCCTGCCGGGGCAGCCGCCCCGGTGGTATGGATAGAAAGGCAGGAAAACAATATGCACATCAGCTATAAACCACTCTGGCACACACTGTTAGAGCGTGATATGAGAAAAGAAGATTTAAGGCTTGCTGCTGGTATGACAACAAATATGATTGCCAACATGAGCAAAGAGGGAAAGCACATCAGCATGGATACATTAGCCCGTATCTGCGAAACGCTGAATTGTGAGATTACCGATGTGATTGAGTTAGTACCAGACGAGCCTGCTTCCACAGGAGGTAAGGAACATGAGCGAATTGAAACCAAGAATAAAAGAAAACGGAATTGATTATATCCTTGTTGGAGATTACTACATCCCGGACTTGAAGTTGCCGGAGGAACACCGCCCCATCGGAAAGTACGGACGGATGCACCGGGAATATTTAAGAGAAGTCTGCCCAGCCAGATTACACACATTGACCCTGACCGGGGAATTGTGGACATATCTTGCAGACCTGAACGAACAGGCACAGAAACGGTTAGACACCATCATGGAGCAGATGAAAGCTGCCGAGGGCGTGACCGAGGAATTGAAGCGTACCCGTCAAATGGAATGGGTGCAGCG
>OGIO01002140.1_pt1 | contig 12889 bp, 8 predicted proteins | sample 1571841 | NCBI WGS metagenome assembly OGIO01 (sample SAMEA2582111, study PRJEB24529) | metagenome | biome: Human gut stool | place: China | collected 2011
TTAATGCAGGTATGGCGCCTTTAAAGCCTTATTTTACAGGTCAGGAAGTTCCACCTAGAACAAGAATGGCGACATGTCAGAAATGTATTAGAACAGGCGATATTGAAAATATTGGTAAGACTGCAAGACATGGTACATTCTTTGAAATGCTTGGTAATTTTTCATTTGGAGATTATTTTAAACATGAAGCTATTCATTGGTCTTGGGAATTTTTAACAGAAGTTGTTGGACTTGAAGCTGACAGATTATACCCTTCTGTTTATTTAGAAGATGATGAAGCTTTTGATATTTGGAATAAAGAAATGGGTATTCCAAAAGACAGAATTTTCAAATTCGGTAAAGAAGATAACTTCTGGGAACATGGTGCAGGTCCTTGTGGTCCTTGTTCTGAGATTTATTATGACCGCGGAGAAAAATACGGCTGCGGCAAACCGGGATGTACCGTTGGCTGCGAGTGTGACCGTTACATGGAAGTATGGAACAACGTATTCAGCCAGTTCAACAACGACGGCGAGGGCCACTACACCGACCTGATCCAGAAGAATATTGATACCGGTATGGGACTTGAGCGTCTGGCCGTTGTCGTACAGGATGTAGATTCCATCTTCGATGTCGACACCATTCAGGCACTCCGCAACAAAGTATGCGAAATCTCCGGAAAAGAGTATGATAAAGATCATGAGACCGATGTTTCCATCCGCCTTATCACAGACCATATCCGTTCCGCAACATTCATGATTTCCGATGGAATCATGCCGACCAACGAAGGAAGAGGCTACGTACTGCGCCGTCTGATCCGCCGTGCAGCACGTCATGGCCGTCTGCTTGGCATTGACGGACTGTTCCTTGCCCGCCTTTCCGCAAGTGTAATCGAAGGCTCCAAAGACGGATATCCGGAACTTGAAGAGAAAAAAGATTTCATCTTCAACGTTCTGAACAACGAGGAGACCCAGTTCAACAAAACCATCGACCAGGGACTTCATATCCTCTCCGAGCTCGAAGAAAAAATGCAGAGCGAAGGCAAAAAAGTTCTGGACGGACAGGATGCATTCAAACTGTACGATACCTACGGATTCCCGCTGGATCTGACCAAAGAGATCCTCGAGGAGAAGGGCTACGGCATCGACGAGGACGGTTTCCATGCAGCAATGGAAGAGCAGAGAGAGCGTGCAAGATCGAGCCGTGAAGTAACAAACTACATGGGTGCTGATGCAACCGTTTACGATGAGATCGACCCGTCCGTAACAACTGAGTTTACCGGATACGATCATCTGGAGGATACCTCCAAAGTAACCGTTCTGACGACAGAGACTGAGATTGCAGAATCTCTGATGGAAGGCCAGAAGGGAACTATTTTCGTAGAGAAAACTCCGTTCTACGCTACCATGGGCGGTCAGGAAGGCGACTGCGGTATCATCAAAGGAGCAAATGGTGTATTCGAAGTAGAAGATACCATCAAACTCCGCGGCGGAAAATACGGCCACGTCGGTGTCATGAAATCCGGTATGATTTCAAACGGCGAGGAAGTTACACTTCAGGTCAACGAAGAGGCAAGAAAAAATATCGAGAAGAACCACAGCGCAACACACCTTCTGCAGAAGGCATTAAAGACTGTTCTCGGTGCGCACGTAGAGCAGAAAGGTTCTCTCGTAACCCCGACCAGACTCCGTTTCGACTTTGCCCACTTCCAGGCTATGACACCGGAAGAACTGGAAAAAGTTGAGAATCTGGTAAATGAAAAGATTCAGGAGCAGATCCCGGTTGTAACCGACATCATGGATACTGAGGAAGCAAAGAAATCCGGCGCGATGGCTCTGTTCGGTGAGAAATACGGCGACAAAGTACGTGTCGTTTCCATGGGAGACTTCTCCAAAGAGCTCTGCGGTGGTACCCATGTAAAGAATACCGCTGAAATCGGACTGTTCAAACTTGTTTCTGAGGCAGGCGTTGCAGCAGGTGTCCGCAGAATCGAAGCTCTGACCGGACCGTCTGTTACTGCATACTATAAAGCACAGGAAGAGAAAATACATGAGGCAGCAGCTCTCTTAAAGACAACACCGGCGGATCTCCTCGAGAAGATCGCTCATCTGCAGGCAGAGGCAAAAGCACTCCAGGCAGAGAATGAGTCCTTAAAGAGCAAACTGGCAAAAGAAGCGCTCGGCGATGTTATGGATAAAGTAACCGAAGTCAAAGGTGTAAAACTTCTCGCTGCATCCGTACCGGATGTCGATATGAACGGACTGCGTGACCTTGGCGACCAGCTGAAAGAAAAACTGGGAAGCGGCGTTGTTGTTCTGGCATCTGCAAAGGACGGTAAAGTAAGCCTTCTTGCCATGGTAACCGATGATGCGATGAAGAAAGGTGCACATGCCGGAAAACTGATCAAAGAAGTGGCAGCCGTTGTCGGCGGCGGCGGCGGTGGACGTCCGAACATGGCACAGGCCGGCGGAAAGAATCCGGAGAAGATCGACGAAGCAGTTGCAAAAGCTGCTGAGGTACTGGAAGGCCAGATCGCATAACAATAAGCAGGAAAAACAGCACAAAATCCTGCCGCCTGCAGGGCAGAAAAAGGAGCCAGGCAGGCGGCAGGGAAAAATTTTGCAAAAAAATGAAAAAACTTGTTGACGTACGAGATTTTTCTGGTATAATAAGAACAGTGCAAAAAATACCCATACAGTTGTATTATGCACAATCTACAACTGGAGGGAGGTTAGGTGTGAGACTATGTCAAATGTAATCGTTAAAGAAAACGAAACGTTGGACAGCGCTTTACGCAGATTTAAGCGTAGCTGTGCAAAAGCTGGCATTCAGCAGGAGATTCGTAAAAGAGAGCATTACGAGAAACCAAGTGTTCGTCGTAAAAAGAAATCTGAAGCTGCCAGAAAACGTAAGTATAATTAATGTGCAAAAAATCCCCGGCGATCTGTTTTGCCGGGGATTTTTATACTTGTAACTTAAAGTCGCAGGTTTTGACAAAACAGCAAGGCGGTGACAAATGAGAATTTTGTACAAAATAGCAAACAAGCTGTTTCGTATCGTGAAAAAGATTCTGAAGCTGCTTACCAGCCGTATGGTCATTATCGGTGTTGCACTTCTTCTGGAATTTTGCTGGCTGGCCGGAATTGTGATGCAGCTCAATGAAAAATCTGTCTACATCAACTATGCGGTCACGATCCTTTCCCTGATTGCAGTGCTTTCGATTATCAATAATCCGAAAATGAATCCCGGCTACAAACTGATGTGGGCAGTCTGTATCCTGGCGCTTCCGGTAACCGGAATCTGCCTGTACGGCATTCTCGGCCATTCCAGTGTGGCAAGAAAATTCCGTACACATTACGATACAGTTCTGCTTTCGCAGGGAGGCGTTCTTGGAGAGGAAGAAGAGACGCGTAAAAAGCTCGAGGAAGAAAATATCCTGGCAGCGGGGCAGTCTTCCTATCTGACCAATTATGCGCATTATCCTGTTTATGAAAATACAGAAACAGAGTATTACCCGCTGGGAGATGTATGGTTTGAGCACTTTATTGAGGAACTCAAAAAGGCAGAACACTACATTTTTATGGAATATTTCATCATCAGCGAGGGGTATCTGTGGGATACGGTGCTGGAGATTCTGAAGGAAAAAGCGGCCGCCGGTGTGGATGTGCGGCTGATTTACGATGATTTCGGCTGCGTGACGACACTGCCGTATCAGTATTATAAATCGCTGCAGCAGATGGGCATCAAGTGTGCGGCGTTCAATCAGTTCCGACCGGTGCTGAATGTCATTTTAAATAACCGTGACCACCGGAAAATTGCCGTGATCGACGGTCATACGGCTTTCACGGGCGGCATTAATCTTGCGGACGAATACATTAACCGCAAGGAGCGGTTCGGCCACTGGAAGGATTCCGGAATCTGTCTGCATGGTGAGGCGGTATGGAGTTTTACGGTGATGTTTCTGCAGATGTGGAGCACAATCACCGGTATGGAATGCGATTTCGAATCATACCGGCCGGAAATCTATCACGAGGAAGCGTTTAAAAAAGACGGTTTTGTGCAGCCGTACGGCGATTCCCCGCTGGATGGAGAGACAGTAGGCGAGCATGTTTATCTGAACATTATTTCACAGGCGAAAAAATATCTTTATATTTTTACCCCGTATCTGATTCCGGACAACGAGACGCTGACCGCTCTCTGCATGGCGGCAAAGCGCGGAGTCGATGTGCGGATTGTAACGCCGGGCATCCCGGATAAGAAGATTGTCTATATTCTGACGCAGGCCAATTACGAGATCCTGCTGGAATCCGGCGTTCAGATTTACCAGTATACGCCAGGCTTTATCCATTCCAAGAGCTTTGTCTGTGATGATGAAGTTGCGACGGTCGGAACGATCAACATGGATTACCGGAGCATGTACCTGCATTTTGAGTGCGGTGTCTGGATGTACGGCAGCAGTGCGGTTGCCCAGGTAAAAGAGGATGCGCTGATCACGTTTGAACAGTGTGAGCAGATCAATATGGACTACTGCCGAAAGAAAAATTTTGCAGTCCGTGCACTCCGCGGTGCGCTGAAGTTTCTGGCACCGCTGCTGTAAACGGAACAGACAGCATAGTTCTGCGGTCGTCTGCATAGCCTGTAGGGAAGAAAGAGCAGATGTTTCGGGGGAATATGAAGAGAAGAACACGAAATATCGTCTGGAGCCTGCTGATGATCCTGGCGCTTCTTGCAGCGCCCTTGAAAGTGACTGCGGCAGAGCAGAATGGAGAATCTTCCGACAAGCAGCAGAACGAAACAACGGAACAGAAAACAGAAGAGACGGAGGAGACAGCACCGGAGATGACAACGGACCTTGGGCTGGCTTCGCCGTCTGTTCTTTTGATGGAGGCACAGACCGGAACTGTTCTGTACGAGAAAAATGCGTCGGAACAGCGAAGCCCGGCGAGCATCACAAAAATCATGACGCTGCTGCTGATTTTTGAAGAGCTCGAAAAAGGGATGCTCCAGCTGACCGACGAAGTGACGACGAGTGCGCACGCCAGAAGTATGGGCGGGTCCCAGGTTTTTCTGGAAGAGGGCGAAAAGCAGACCGTTGAGACGATGATCAAGTGTATTGTCGTTGCTTCGGGAAACGATGCATCTGTAGCGATGGCAGAGCATATTGCGGGGACAGAAAGCGAGTTTGTCAGCCGGATGAACCAGAAAGCAAAAGAACTCGGCATGAACGACACGAAGTTTGAGGACTGCTGCGGCCTCACGGATTCCGACGGCCATTACACGACAGCGGCAGATGTGGCGAAAATGTCTCGGGAGCTGATCGAGCGCTTTCCGCAGATCCTGAACTATTCCTCTATCTGGATGGAAGAGATTACGCATGTCACACAGAAGGGAAGCAAACCATTCACCCTCACCAATACAAATAAGCTGATCCGCGGCTATGAGGGCTGTGTGGGACTGAAAACAGGAAGCACCTCGAAGGCGAAGTACTGCGTCTCGGCAGTGGCGAAGAAAAATGATCTGACGATGCTGGCAGTCGTGATGGGAGCACCGGACTACAAGGTGCGGTTTGCAGATGCAGCGTCACTGTTCCAGTATGGGTTTTCGTCCTGCAGCATCTACATAGACCGGGAACGCGATCCCCTGCCGGAACTTTCGGTTGTTTACGGAAAGCAGGATACGGCAGAACTGGAATATGCGGAAGAATTCCGCTATCTTACGACGGGCGGGACGGTGATTGGTGAAGTGGAAAAAACGATGGAACTGCCGGAAGAGGTGCAGGCCCCTATCCAGAAAGGCGAGTGTGCCGGAAGAATTGTTTACAAAGCAGACGGTGAGGAACTTGGTTCCGTTGCGATTTTATATGGAGCAGACGTGGCAAGAGCCGGCATGTGGGATCTGTTCGGATGTACGATGAAACAATATTTTCTTGGGACGGCATAAAGCCGGAGTATCATGCGCGAAAAGGAGAAAAACATGGCAAAGAAAAATTACTATGCGGTAAAACAGGGAAAGGTTCCGGGCATCTACCGGACATGGGATGCGTGCAAAGCGCAGGTACACGGTTATCCTGGCGCAATTTACAAGGGATTTGAGCGTCTGGAGGAAGCAGAGGCCTTTCTGGGCGGCGGTAAAATGCCGGAACCATTGCTGCGGGAAACAAAAGGAACGTATTTCGCTGCCCCGGAACGAAAGGCAGTACAGAGCACGGCAGCACCCGATCCTTCTTCTTGGGACTGGGAACACCTGATTCTGGCGGAAAAACCATGCGAAGACCCGGAATACGCCGGTGTCGGCAGGAGCGCCGTCGCATACGTGGATGGAAGCTATCAGCATGCGCTCGGAAAGTTCTCCTGCGGTGTGGTCCTCTTCCTGGACGGAAAAGAGCTGAATCTTGCAGAAGAATACAGCGACCCGGATCTCGTCTCCATGCGGAATGTAGCAGGCGAGATCAAGGGCGCAGAGCTGGCCATGGCTTACTGCCTGACACATGATATTCCGGAGCTGGCCATCTATCACGATTACCAGGGAATCGCAAGCTGGTGTACGAGAGAATGGCAGGCGAAAAAACAGGGAACCATCGATTACCGGAATTTTTACGATCTGGCATCGGCCAAAGTTGCGATCCGCTTCTGCAAAGTAAAGGGCCACACCGGCGTCACCTACAACGAAAAAGCCGATCAGCTGGCAAAACAGGCACTGGGCTTATAAACAGCAGGGAAAACGGGTTGTCATACACCCAAAAATCAAGTATAATGAACGGTATGAGAAAATTTACAACGACCTATTACAAACTTTCGTCAAATGGAAAATTTCTGGAAGGAAACGGTTTTCGTCTGGCGTTTATCAGTGATCTTCACAATATGGAGTTTGGCCCGGATAACACGGTGTTAAAGGCAGTCATCGATGAGGCGGCTCCGGATCTTGTCATCATCGGCGGGGACCAGATTGTGGCAAAGCCGGGGGAGAACCTCGACCCGGGTCTGAGTTTCGCGGAACGTCTTGCGGAGGAATACCAGGTAATCTATGGCTGCGGAAACCACGAATACCGTCTGAAGCTGTATCCGGAACAGTACGGCGATCTGTATGAAAAGCTCCGGGAGCGCCTGAAAAAGGCAGGAATCTGCTATCTGGAAAATGAGACGGCGGATCTTACCATCAGCGGCTGTCCGGTCCGGATCTACGGCTATGCCATGGACCGCACCTATTACAACCGCTTTTACCGCGGACCGCTGCCGGTTTCGGAACTGACGGACCATCTTGGAAAACCGGATCCGGCGCGCTACGGCATTCTGCTGGCGCATCACCCTGCCTACCGCAGCTCCTATGCATCATATGGAGCCGATCTGACGCTTTCCGGCCATTATCACGGCGGCGTGGTGGGCCTTGGCGCGCACCGGGGGCTTGTGACGCCGGATTTCCGCCTTTTTTCGAAAAACTGCCGCGGGCTGTTCCTGACGGGCGGCACCTGCCAGATCATCAGTGCAGGAACGGGCGAACACACCATTCCGGTCCGCATCTGGAACAGAAGAGAATTGATTATTACAGATATCGGGAAAACGTAAGGGAGAACAGAGCACATGGCGATACCAGTAAAGCTTCCGGTGTTTGAAGGACCGCTGGACCTTCTTCTTCACCTGATCGATAAAAACAAAATAGATATTTACGATATCCCCATTGTAGAGATTACGGACCAGTATCTGGAATACATTCATCAGATGGAGCGGGAAGACCTCGACATCATGAGCGAGTTCATGGTCATGGCGGCGACGCTTCTGGATATCAAATGCCGCATGCTGCTTCCGAAAGAAGTGAATGAGGAAGGCGAGGAAGAGGACCCGAGAGCCGAGCTGGTGCAGCAGCTTTTAGAGTACAAAATGTACAAGTACATGTCGTACGAGCTGCGTGACCGCATGAACGAGGCGAGCCGTTCCGTGTACAAGGAGCCGACGCTTCCAAGAGAAGTGCTGGAGTACAGGACGCCGGTCGACACCTCCGAGCTTCTCTCGCAGATTTCTCTCGCGAAGCTCCATACGATCTATAAAATGATTTTAAAGCGCCAGGAGGACAAGATCGACCCGATCCGAAGCAAGTTCGGAAAGATCGAAAAAGAAGAGGTCAGCCTGCCGGACAAGATGACGTATGTCGAGCAGTTTGCTGTTAAAAAACGCCGCTTCAGCTTCCGCGACCTTTTGGAATCCCAGCCGGGCAAGGTGCATGTGATTGTCACCTTCCTTGCAATCCTGGAGCTGATGAAAACCGGCAAAATCCGGATCAGCCAGGAGGAGCTTTTCGGGGATATCCTGATTGAATCCCTGGAGGATGAAGACACCGTAGTTGTGCCGTATACAGACGAGACAGACAGTGAGGACAAGACAGATGGAAGAACAGAACAGGAATAAAGAAACTGCCCTGGGTGAGGCAAGACGCCCCTCTTCGGTCGAGGAGGCGGAAGCAGCCATCGAGGCAGTCCTTTTTGCGATGGGAGATTCCGTGGAGCTGGGAAGGATTGCAAAAACGATCGGCCATGACACGGAGACGACCCGCAGGATTCTGAACCATATGATGGAAAAATATAATACGAAAGACCGCGGCATCCATATCGTGGAGCTTGAAAATGCGTATCAGATGTGCACGAAACAGGAATATTATGATTATCTTGTCAACATCGCCATGCAGCCGAAGAAGGCGGTTCTGACCGACGTCATGATGGAGACCCTCTCGATCATTGCCTACAAGCAGCCGGTCACGAAGCAGGAGATTGACAAGATCCGCGGCGTCAAGAGCGATCACGCGGTCAACAAACTGGTGGAGTACAATCTGGTGCAGGAGCTTGGCCGCCTCGACGCGCCGGGCCGCCCGATTGTGTTCGGCACGACCGAAGAATTCCTGCGGAACTTCGGCGTTGATTCCACCGACAATCTGCCGGAGATCAGTCCGGTCAAGATGGAGGACTTCCGCGCAGAAGTGGAAGAGGAAATGCAGATCAAGCTGGATGTCTGATCCGGCAGGAGAAAAAAAGAAGGGAGATACCGATATGCCTACTACGTACGCACACGACAGGTTCGGAAGAGAAGTCTATGAACAGCTTCCGGCAAATTTGAAAAAGATCATTCGAGAAAACAAAAAATTGTATCTGATCGGACTGCACGGGCCGGATATCTTCTTTTATTACCATCCGTTCTCGAAAAACCGTGTGTCTGATTACGGAACGTTTCTGCATGAACAGACGGCTTCCGTTCTGTTCGAGGATGAGGTGAAAAAGTATCAGCAGAGCCCGTCAGAGGCGATGGAAGCGTATCTGTTAGGCTTTGCCTGCCATTACCTTCTCGATTCGACGTGTCATCCGTATATCGGGAAATTTGTGGATCACACTGGAATTTCCCATACAAAGATTGAGACGAGCCTTGACCAGTACTTCATGCTGGAGGACGGCCTCGATCCGCTCGTATACCGTCCGGCATCGCCGATCTGCCCGCACACCGACGGCAACAAGGTCATCCACCGCTGTTTTCCGGAAATCGGGGAAACAGAAATTGTCGAATGCCTGAAGGGCATGAAGCTCTGGACGAGAATCACGATCTGCCGCAGCAGTGCGGTAAGAAGCCTTCTTCTTGGAGCGATGAAACTGGTCGGCTGCTATGATTCGATGGGCGGCCGTGTGATGCCTGGAAGGCCTCAGAAGGAATGCGAAGCGGGCACACGGAATCTTGTCCACCTGTACGAAAGAGCGCTTGCAGAGGCGCCGCAGGAGCTTGTAAAGCTGGATGAAGTGCTCCATGGAAACGGAACGCTTTCCCCGCGCTTTGACCACAATTTTGATTAAAACAGACTTTTGAGAGCAACAGTAAGAATAGAAAAATCCCGGCAGGAATCTTTCCTAAGAATTCCTGACCGGGATCTTTTTTTGTCCGAAAGCAGATCTTTAATTTGATTTTACTTCACGCCACAGCTGGTTGTAAACCTCATCGGCATCATCGCCAAGATACGTAAAGGTTTCGCACCGTGCAAGCGTTTCCTCATCCGGGAAGGCGATTTCACTGTTTCGGATATCGTCATCCTCAATCAGTTCACGCGCCGCATCATTCGGCGTAGAGTAGGTAATATACTCAAAGTTTTTCAGTGCGATGTCCGGCCGGCAGAGGAAATTCAGGAATTTCTCTGCGTTTTCGACATGCTGCGCATCTTTTGGAATGCACCAGGAATCGATCCAGACGTTGGAGCCTTCTTTTGGAACAACGTATTCCAGATCCGGGTTTTCACGCTTCGTGTAGATAGCTTCACCGGAGTAAATAACGCCGATAGCCGCCTCATTTCCGATCATCTTGTCACGCACCTGATCCACAACGTACGCCTGCACGAGAGGTTTTTGTGTCACAAGCAGATCCTTCGCCTCCGTCAGTTCCTTGATATTGGTGGAGTTTAAGGAGTATCCCAGATCCTTTAAAGCAACAGCAAACGCATCGCGCACGCTGTCCTGCATCAGAATGCTGTCGCGGTAATTGGTATCCCACAGAACAGACCAGGAGTCGATCGGCTCGCTTACCATTTTTTTGTTGTACAGAATACCAACTGTTCCCCAGCAGTACGGGATCGAGTAGAGATTGCCCGGGTCGAACTGCTCGGAAGTCTCGTAGTACATATCCCCAATGTTGGAAGCGTTCGGAATATGGTCAAAGTTGATCGGCTGCAGCAGATCGTTCTGGATCATCTTCTGAATCATATAGTCGGACGGGCAGACAAGATCGTAGGAAATCGCACCGGATTTGATCTTCGGATACATGATTTCGTTCGTCTCATACTCCTCGTAAACAACGTGGATACCGGTTTCTTCCTCAAAGATATCGATGACATCAGAATCCATATATTCGCCCCAGTTGTACACAATCAGCTGCTGGGAGCCGCCGGCTGAAGCATTCTGGCTTCCGTAGTAAATACCGCCGCCGCCGATGACAAGCACCATGGCGATCGGAAGAATCCGGCGGAAGACCACACGTTTCGTGATGCGGAAACGGATGCCCTTCTTCGCCATAGCCTCGCGCTCTTTTGCCTCCTCTTTTTCTTCCTTCGGAGAAGGATTCACATTCACAAGGAGCAGCAGAAGCAGTACGGTGACAAAAAGAATTGTGGAGAGCGAGTACATCTCCGGCTTGATTCCCTTGCGGACCTCGGCATAAATCTTTGTGGAGAGCGTATCAACGCCCGGTCCCTTGGTGAAGTAGGTGATAACGAAATCATCGAGGGACATGGTAAAGGAGAGCAGAAAGCCTGAAACAACACCCGGCATGATGTCCGGGAAGATGACTTTCCAAAACGCGTACAGAGGGGAAGCGCCAAGGTCGAGGGCTGCCTCGTACGTTGATTTGTTCGTCTGCTTTAATTTCGGCATAACGCTCAAAATAACATAAGGAACATTGAACGTGATATGCGCCATCAGAATCGTGCCGAATCCAAGCTGAATGCGGCAGATGATAAAGAGCAGCATCAGCGAGATTCCCATAACGATCTCACCGTTCAGCATCGGGATGTTCGTAATACCCATGAAAAGCGTCCGGCTTTTTTTTGACATGCTGTTGATGCCGATGCACGCAAGCGTTCCAAGGATGGTTGCAATCGCAGAGGCAAGAAGCGCAATGATTAACGTTGTATACAGCGCGTTCATGATCTCTGTATTGGCAAACAGTGAACGGTACCAGTGCAGCGTAAAGCCGCCCCATTTGGCACGCGTTTTTGATGCATTAAAGGAGAGCACCACAAGGGTGACAATCGGCGCATACAGAAGAATAAAGATGAGCGCCATGTAAATTTTTTCCAGTTTCTTTCTCAAAATGCCGTTCCCTCCCCGTCTTTATCGTATTTGTTCATCAGAACCATCGACAGGATGATGAAAATCATCAGGACTGTGGAAAGTGCGCTTCCGGCATTCCAGTTGTTGGTCTGTTTGAACTCCTGCTCGATGACGTTTCCGATCAGAAGGATCTTGCTTCCGCCGAGCAGGTCGGAAATAACAAAGGTTGTAAGCGCCGGGATGAATACCATGGTAATACCGCTTACGATACCCGGCGTGGTGAGCGGCAGCGTTACTTTCAGAAACGTCTGCACACTGTTTGCTCCGAGGTCCCTTGCTGCGTTGATGACGTCACGGTCGATCTTAATCAGAACATTGTAGATCGGCAGAACCATAAACGGCAGGAAGTTGTACACCATACCAAAGATCAAGGCCCCCTCTCCCAGCGGGAAATTCAAGAAATCGAACAAAGCCACGGTAGCCAACGTACGGATCAAGATATTGACCCACATCGGAAGGATAAACAAAACGACCATCGTACGGGAAGTATTAAATCGGGCTTGGCTCAATATCCAAGCGGCCGGATATCCCAGCAGCAGACAAAGAATGGTCGTTATCAAAGCGATCCCGACTGAATACACGAAGGTGTTTATCGCCTCGGGATGGATCATAAACTTACGGAAATTGGCGAAGGTAAACATCCCTTCGTCATTCGTAAAGGCGTAATACACGATCAAGAGGAGCGGTATCACGACAAAGATGGCCAAGAACAGGACATAAGGAATGGTCCAGTTCCTTCGTCTCATAAAAAATGCAGAAAACGTATTGATCACTTCCTTCCCTTTTTAAGCATGAATAATTCGAATTTTATCCGGGGCGATCGTTATGCCGACATGGTCTCCATCATCCCATACATCGTTGGTATCGACAAAGATGTCCTCGTCCCAATCCGTAAACACGGTCAGATGATAATGGTTGCCTTTGTAGAGGATAAATTTCACCTCTCCGGTCAGGCGACCGTCTTCCTCGTTATCCTCCAAGATCACATCTTTAAAATCGATCTCGACTTTCACAGGCGTATTTGGCTCTATATCGGTTACCTCCTTGCATTCGAACGTACAGCCT
>OGIO01002143.1_pt1 | contig 12853 bp, 5 predicted proteins | sample 1571841 | NCBI WGS metagenome assembly OGIO01 (sample SAMEA2582111, study PRJEB24529) | metagenome | biome: Human gut stool | place: China | collected 2011
CACATCTCGGAACCCAGGAATTCCCGCGCGTGCAGGGCGGAGTCGGTGAGAAACCAGCGAGAATGGATCTTGCAGATTATGTGCTCGGACACTTCTCAAAGGAAGAGCAGGCGACGATGGATGACGCCGTGAAGGAAGCGGCCGACGCAGTCTGCGAGATCGTGAATGTTGGGATCGCGCAGGCGATGAATGATCATAACCGGAAGAAAGAAGAAAAATAAAAGAAGTATTGGCAAAATTTTGCCGCAGTGTGCGTGCGGAGAATGCCTATGCACACGAACTGGAATAGAATCAGAAATATGATCGGACAGGAAACGAATAAAAACAGGAGGAACCATGGCTGAAGTTTTTGCAAATCCGCTCGCGGAGCTGGCGGAGTATACCGATATGAAACAGGATATGGATAAAGGAAAAGGTCCGATCCAGGTCAGCGGCGTGACAGATTCCCAGAAAGTTCATATCATGTATGAACTCTCGAAGGAACATCCGTGGCGCCTTGTCGTGACGTATGATGACAACCGGGCGAAGGAGATCTATGATGATTTCAGCTATTTTGAGCCGAATACATGGCTGTACCCGGCAAGAGACCTTCTGTTTTACAGCTCTGATATCCACGGAAATCTCCTGACGAGACAGCGGATGCAGGTGTTTAAACATCTTTTGGAGGACGAAGGCGGCGTTGTCGTGACGACCGTGGACGGTCTCATGGATCATCTTCTGCCGCTTTCCATGATCAGGGAGAGCTGCCTGAACATCATGGCGGGACAGACGCTCGATATCGAGGAGATCAAGACACAGCTCACGAACATGGGCTATGAGCGGATGGGACAGGTCGATGGAATGGGACAGTTTTCGGTCCGCGGCGGAATTCTCGATGTCTTTCCGCTTACGGAGGAGGTCCCGGTCCGGATCGAACTCTGGGGAGACGAAGTGGACTCGATCCGCTCGTTTGATGCCGAGAGCCAGCGATCGATCCAGCAGATGGACGAGGTCACGATCTATCCGGCAGCAGAACTGATCCTCACGAAGGAACATATCGAGGACGGGATCCTGCGCCTGGAGGCAGAGGGAAAGAAGCAGGAAAAGACCTTCCGCGATCAGAAAAAGCCGGAGGAAGCGACGCGGATCCGGCGGGCCGTCGGAGAGCTTGTGGAATCCTTGAGAGAGGGATTCGATGTGCAGACATTGGATGCGTATATCCGGTATTTCTGTAAGGACACGGTGTCATTTCTGGATTACATGAAAGATGTGGGAAACAGAGCTGTTTGCATGCATTCTGAGGTAAAAACGGGAGAGGAGACTGACAAGAAAACGGCAAAAGCTGCAGAGAGCGGAATGTCAGAACAAAAGGCAGGGGGAACAGGGAAAAAAGCTGTCGGTGACTCAAATAGGATAGCAGCGGGCACAGAAAAGGAATACACAGGATTCGCCCTGCTCTTAGATGAACCCCAGCGCATGAAAGAAAAAGCGGAGACCGTCGAGACGGAATTCCGGGAGAGCATGTCCCATCGCCTGGAGCAGGGCTATATCCTGCCGGGGCAGGCGGACCTCCTGTTTTCCTCGAAAACGATCCTGGCGGACGCGCACACGCCGCACACGATCTTCATGACCGGACTCGACCAGAGACTCCCCGGCATGACTCCGAAGGCGAAGTACAGCCTGACCGGAAAGAACTTAAATTCCTACCAGAACAGCTTCGAGATCCTGATCAAGGACCTGACGAGATGGAAGAAGGACGGATACCGCGTTGTTCTCCTCTCTGCGTCGAGGACCAGAGCGAGCCGTCTTGCGGGGGATCTAAGGGAGTATGACCTGCGGGCGTTCTGTCCGGAAGACCCGGGACAGCCGGTCGCTCCGGGGGAGATCATGGTCACCTACGGAAAACTCCATAAGGGCTTTGAGTACCCGCTGATCAAGTTCGTCGTCATCACCGAGGGCGACATGTTCGGCGTGGAAAAACGGAAGAAGAAGCGGAAAAAGTACAATTACGAGGGAAAGAAGATCAGCAGCTTCTCCGAACTCTCTGTCGGTGACTACGTGGTGCATGAGAGCCATGGTCTCGGAATCTATAAAGGAATCGAGAAGATCGAGCAGGACCATGTCATCAAAGACTACATCAAGGTCGAGTACGGGGACGGCGGAAACCTCTATCTTCCGGCGACCCGTCTGGAGGGGATCCAGAAGTATGCGGGGGCTGACGCAAAGGTTCCGAAGTTAAATAAGCTTGGCGGAACCGAGTGGACGAAGACGAAGACGAAGGTCCGCACGGCAGTCCGCGAAATCGCGAAGGAGCTCGTGCAGCTCTATGCGGCGAGACAGGATGCGGAAGGATTCCAGTATGGACCAGATACGGTCTGGCAGAAGGAATTCGAGGAGATGTTCCCGTACGATGAGACGGATGACCAGCTCACCGCGATCGACGATACGAAGCGGGACATGGAGAGCAAGAAGATCATGGACCGCCTGATCTGCGGGGATGTCGGTTACGGAAAGACGGAGATCGCACTCCGCGCGGCGTTCAAGGCGGTGCAGGAAGGAAAACAGGTCGTGTACCTGGTCCCGACAACAATCCTGGCGCAGCAGATCTACAATACGTTCGTCCAGAGAATGAAGGATTTCCCGGTCCGCGTGGACATGATGTCGCGCTTCCGGACACCGGGAGAGATGAAGAAGACGGTAGAAGGACTGAAAAAGGGGTATGTGGATATTATTGTCGGCACACACAGAGTCCTGTCAAAGGATGTGCAGTTTAAGAACCTTGGACTTTTGATCGTTGATGAGGAGCAGCGGTTCGGTGTGACTCATAAGGAAAAGATCAAGCAGATGAAGCAGAATGTGGACGTTCTGACCCTGACAGCAACGCCGATTCCGAGAACTCTTCATATGAGCCTTATCGGGATCCGCGACATGAGCGTTCTCGAGGAGCCGCCGGTGGACCGTGTTCCGATCCAGACGTACGTCATGGAGTACAACGACGAGATGATCCGCGAGGCGATCCACAGAGAATTAGGACGTGGCGGGCAGGTGTACTATGTATACAATCGCGTCAACAACATCGACGAGGTCGCAAACCATGTGGCGTCGCTTGTTCCGGAGGCAAATGTGGCATTCGCACATGGTCAGATGAATGAGCACCAGCTCGAGAAGATCATGCTGGATTTCATCAACGGTGACATTGATGTGCTCGTCTCCACGACGATCATCGAGACGGGACTCGATATCCCGAATGCGAACACGATGATCATCCAGGATGCGGACCGGCTGGGTCTCTCCCAGCTCTACCAGATCCGCGGGCGGATCGGGCGTTCGAACCGGACATCTTATGCGTTCCTCATGTACAAGCGCGACAAGATGCTGAAGGAGGACGCGGAAAAACGTCTCCAGGCGATCCGCGAGTTCACGGAGCTGGGCTCGGGCATCAAGATCGCGATGCGGGACCTTGAGATCCGCGGTGCGGGAAATATCCTCGGCGCGGAGCAGCATGGGCACATGGAGGCGGTCGGATACGACCTCTACTGCAAGATGCTCAATGAGGCAGTCATCGCTCTGAAGGGCGGACAGGAGGAAGAGGAGACGTTTGAGACGGTCGTGGACTGCGATATCGATGCGTTTATTCCGGACGGATATATCAAGAATGAGTATCTGAAGTTAGATGTGTACAAGAGAATTTCCGCCATCGAGACGGACGACGAGTATATGGATATGCAGGATGAGCTGATCGACCGCTTCGGCGATATTCCGAAATCCGTGGACAATCTGCTCCGGGTTGCGGAGTTAAAGGCGATGGCGCACCGGGCATATGTGACCGAGGTGGACATCAACACCCAGGAGATCCGGATCGAGCTCTACCCGAAGGCGAAACTCGATGTTACAAAGATCCCGGCACTGATCGCAGAGTACAAGACCGCTCTCCGCTTCGCCCAGGGCGGCGAGAAACCGGTCCTGTTCTACCAGGAAAAAGGAAAGAAAAACAAGAACTGCGAGCCGATGATCGAGAAGGCGAAGGAGATTCTTGGGAAGCTTGGGGAGCTGGCAGGCTAGCACCCCAAAATCTCCTCCGCCCGCTTCACCGATTCCGCCGTCGGTGGATCCACATCTTTCAAGGTATACGGGATGCCGAGTGACTCCCATTTGTAGATCCCGAGCGTATGGTACGGGAGAACTTCCACCTTTTTCACGTTGGACAGTGTGTCTAAAAACGCGCGGATACCGCGAAGGTTTTCTTCATCGTCGGTCACGCCTGGGACGAGGACGTGGCGGATCCACATGGGTTTGCCGATCTCGTTTAAGTATCTGGCGAAGTCCAGGATGTTCTCGTTGGTGTGACCGGTGAGCGCGCGGTGTTTATACGGATCGGCGTATTGTACCTTGTATTTTTCAAGGTCCGTGTTCTCCATGAGAGACGAAAGTTTTGAGAAAAATGGTTCTGTTCTTGTAAACGGCTGTCCCGCAGTGTCAAGCACCGTGCCGACACCGTTTTCTTTTGCAAGACGGAAAAGCTCCGTCATGAAATCGAGCTGTAAGAGCGGTTCACCGCCGCTGACAGTAATCCCGCCTTCTTTTCCCCAGTAGCGTTTATAGCGAAGTGCCTGCTTTAAGAGGGCGGACGGGGTCATTTCTTTATAATTGCAGCCGGAAGCGGCAGAGGCAGGATCGCCGGACTGAGGACAGGCATCCGCGCGGTTTCCGGCCAATTTCCAGGTGTCCGGGTTATGGCAGTACCGGCACCGCATATGGCAGCCCTGAAGAAATGTCACAAAGCGGACGCCGGGACCGTCTACGGAGCCAAAACTGTCGATGGAGTGAATGTAGCCTGTTGTTTCCATATCAGATTCCTTTCTCGATGATTCGATCGATCGGTGTATTCAAAAAGTGCGGTGCGGGTATATCATTCATAATCTAAGATCAGCCAGGAACATCAGGTTCCCGGCTGATTTTTGTTATGTGAGTCGAAGTCCATGTTCACAGAGACTGATGTGGTAACAGTCAGACCTGCGAGGTATATCCTGACTCATTTTAAGAAGAAATATATTTTTTTACATCGCCTCGTGGCAAGTTCTTGCAATGACATCCAGCTGCTGCTCTCTTGTCAGATCAATAAATTTAACAGCATAACCGGAAACTCGGATCGTGAAGTTTGCGTACTCCGGCTTCTCCGGATGTTCCATCGCGTCCTTCAGCTTATCAAGACCGAATACATTCACGTTGAGGTGATGAGCGCCCTGGTCAAAGTATCCGTCGAGAACATGAACGAGGTTGTTCTTTCTCTCGTCCTCGGAGTGTCCGAGTGCACCCGGAGCGATCGTCTCAGTGTTGGAGATTCCGTCGAGAGCGTACTCATACGGAAGCTTTGCAACGGAGTTTAAGGAAGCGAGAAGACCATTCTGCTCAGCACCGTAGGACGGAGTTGCACCCGGTGCGAACGGTGTAAACGCTGCACGGCCATCCGGGAGAGCACCTGTTGCCTTACCGTAAACCACATTGGATGTGATCGTAAGGATCGAAGTAGTCGGCTCGGAATTTCTGTAGGTGTGGTACTTTTTAACCTTCTTTAAGAATGTCTTTAACAGCCAAACCGCGATATCATCCGCACGGTCGTCATCGTTTCCGTAACGCGGGAAATCACCCTCTGTTACGAAGCTTGTCGCCATACCGTTCTCGTCGCGGACAACCTTTACCTTTGCGTACTTGATCGCAGAGAGGGAGTCTACCACGTGGGAGAAGCCTGCGATACCGGTTGCGAAGGTACGCCGTACATCGGTATCGATGAGAGCCATCTCAGCTGCCTCATAGTAATATTTATCGTGCATATACTGGATCAGGTTCAGGATGTTTACATAGATTCCTGCCAGCCAGTCCATCATCAGGTCATACTTATGCATCACCTCGTCATAATCAAGATACTCGGAGGTGATCGGTGCGTACTCCGGACCAGCCTGCATCGGCTTTCCGTCCTTTGTCTTGTACTTCTCGTCTTTACCGCCGTTGATCGCGTAGAGCAGGCACTTCGCAAGGTTTGCACGTGCTCCGAAGAACTGCATCTCCTTACCTGTCTGGGTAGCGGATACGCAGCAGCAGATGCTGTAGTCATCGCCCCATACCGGACGCATCACATCATCATTCTCATACTGGATCGAGGATGTATCAACGGAGATCTTTGCCGCGTACTTTTTGAAATTCTCCGGGAGACGGGAGGAGTAAAGTACAGTCAGGTTCGGCTCCGGGGACGGGCCCATGTTCTCTAAAGTATGGAGGAAACGGAAGTCTGTCTTTGTTACCATGTGACGTCCGTCCTGTCCGAGACCTGCAACTTCCAGTGTCGCCCAAACCGGATCACCGGAGAAGAGCTGGTTGTAGGACGGGATTCTTGCGAATTTAACCATACGGAACTTCATGGTCATATGGTCGATCAGCTCCTGTGCCTGGGACTCGGTAAGTGTACCTTCCTCGAGGTCACGGTTTACGTAGATATCGATAAAGGTAGAGATACGTCCGACACTCATAGCTGCGCCGTTCTGAGTCTTAACAGCGGCAAGATAGCCGAAATAAAGCCACTGGATCGCCTCTTTCGCGTTTGTCGCCGGGCCGGAGATATCATAGCCGTAGATCTTTGCCATCTCCTTCATGCCCTTTAAGGCACGGATCTGCTCTGCGATCTCCTCTCTCTGGCGGATGATCTCATCGTACATTGCGCCGTTTCCGCAGAGATCCAGGTCTTTCTTCTTCTCTTCGATCAGGAAGTCGATACCGTAGAGGGCCACGCGGCGATAGTCACCGACGATACGTCCGCGGCCGTAAGTATCCGGAAGACCGGTTACGATATGGCAGTGGCGGGCAGCTTTCATCTCAGGTGTGTAAGCGTCAAAGACTGCCTGATTGTGTGTCTTGTGGTACTCCGTGAAGATCTTGTGGAACTTCTCATTTACCTTGTAGCCGTAGGTCTCGGCTGCTTCCTCAGCCATTTTGATTCCGCCGTAAGGCATGAAGGCACGCTTTAACGGCTTGTCTGTCTGGAGTCCTACGATGGTCTCGAGATCCTTTAAGCTTTCGTCGATGTAGCCCGGGCCGTAGGAGGTCAGGCTGGACACGATCTCAGTCTCGCATTCTAAGACACCGCCTTTTTTACGTTCCTCTTTCTGGAGCTCCTGAAGACGCCCCCAGAGTTTATCGGTAGCTTCGGTCGGAGCTGCAAGGAAATCCTCGGTTCCGTCGTACTGGGTATAGTTATTCTGGATGAATTCGCGGACATTGACCTCGTCGGTCCATTTTGCGCCCTGAAATCCTCTCCAGGCTTTTTTGAAAACATCAGCGTTTCCGTTTCTGGTATTCTGTTCAGACATGGTGGTTCCTCCTTGTTTCCATTACGATTACATATTGTTAAAAAGGGATCATTCTGAAATCTTCGGTTGTGAAGAAATGCTTCGCCATTATAACAGATCGTGACAGGAAAAAACAATATCATAAATGAGAATCATTATCAAAATCTGTCATATGGGAAATTTTCTCTTTAGGGAGATCTCAGCTGTTACAGAATCACAGCGCGGCGCAGAATGCGCCATCAGACAAAAGGGCAAAAAAACAGCCCACGGTCTGCGCTATGATTGCCCAGACGGTCGGCTTTCTTCGATCATACTTCACGTGGTTTATCCACTTATCCGTCAGTCATATGATCGGTATAAGCTATATATACCAGATGTTGTGGGGGAAGTCAAGTGGAAATAAAAGGTCTGACCAAAAACGCAAAGGGCAGTAATTCATATGGGTTGACGGAAATGTCCCATGCGGGGTACAATGAAATTATATTACTTTCGGGGGAAACAGGGGGGAATTGCGGATGCTGAGAGTACTGATCGCCGACGACGAGAGCAAGGTGTGCCAGCTGATCGAGAAGCTTGTGGACTGGGATGCGCTTGGGATGGAGGTTGTCGCAGTTGCCGAGAACGGGATCGAGGCGTTGGAAAAAATAAAAGAATTTCACCCGGATATCGTGATCACGGATATCCGGATGCCGGGATATGACGGGCTGGACCTGATCCGGTTGGGAAAAGAGGAAGCTCCGAAGGCAGAGTTTGTGATCATCAGCGGTTACCGCCATTTTGAATACGCGCAGATGGCGATCCGATACGGGGTGAATGCGTATCTCTTAAAACCGATAAAAAAGGACGAGCTGACGGAGACATTAAAACGCCTCAGCACCCGTTTCAGGGTGCAGACGGAGCAGCTGAGCCAGGAGGAGAAGACCAGACTGGCGATCAGAAGCGATGAGAAGAACCTGAGACAGGCCTTTTTACAGGATCTTGTGGGGAGAAGAAATAAGGAGACCCTGTCGCAGCCGCTTTTGGAGATCAACCGGGAATTTCACTATCGTTTTGAGCCGGGGGAATTCTGCATCGCCATCTTAAAACTGGATGGGCGTGTCTGCGACGAGGAGCAGAATGTCCAGTTTATGGCGGAGAAAGTCCAGTCTGCGGCGGAAAGATTTTTAAAAGACTATGTCATGGAGACAGAGAATACGGAGCTCAACGGATTCCATTTCTTTCTGTTAAATTATGACGCAGAGGACCGGATGCAGATCCGGAGACAGATGAAAGGCCTGCTCTCGGAAATCCGGGTCCAGGGGGATATTTTAAAGAACCTGTCGGTGACGCTGGCACTCGGAGAGGGCGTGGGAAGTCTCCCGGAGATCGGCAGTTCCTTAAAAAATGCCAGACTCCTTATCGAGGAGCGGTTGCTCGCAGGAACGGGAAAGCTGATGGAAGGAAGGATCGAAAGCGGGGAGTCCTTCGCGGACAGTGAGAGCTTCGCAAAGTTTAATGACCGGATCGCCCACACGCTGGAGAGTCTGGATTCCTTTGCAGTGAGGGAAGAACTGATCTATCTGAAGACGAAAATGCTGGCTGAAAAGGAGATCAGCGGTCATGAGATCCTTCAGATGACGAAAGAGATCTGCAACCAGTACCTGTTTTTTATGAAAAAGTACCGCCTTCCGGTGGAAGAGAACTTTATGGAGAACTTCAGCGTCAGCGCCGACAACTGTGCAGATGCGGCGGAGCTTTTCGATTATCTGACGAGACGGATCACGACCTCCTACGAGAAGGCGGCGAGATTAAAGAGACAGGACGAAAACCGCCCGATCCGCGTGGTGAAAAAGTATGTGGAAGAACATTTTGGAGAGCCGCTGACGCTGGAAGAACTCAGTCAGGTTGTGGATCTCTCCCCGACGTACCTTAGCACGATCTTTAAAAAGGATACGGGGATGACGTTTCTGGAATACCTCTCGAAGGTTCGCATGGACATGGCAAAAAAGCTCTTAAAGGAGACAAATGACACGGTGGCCGATATCTGCGGGAAGGTCGGTTACAGCGATGTGCGGTATTTCACGAAGACCTTTACAAAATATGCGGGCTTAAAGCCCAAGGAATACAGAAAGCTGTACTCATGATGGAGAAGAAATATACCGATGAGAAAAATTACCTGTCCGTCCGGATCAAATGGTGTGCACTTCTCGCAGCCGGGCTGATCGGGGCATTCCTCGTGAGAATGTGGGTGGTGTGCATCCGGGAAATACAGTCCCTGATGGTCCCGGCTGTATTTACGGCGCTTTCCGCTGCTCTGGCGGTGATCGTCTACCGGACGGTGCTGATCCCATACCGGGAGACTCGGAAGATCTATGAGCAGTTTGTCATGGGCTATGTCATGGAGGACCTTTTTAAGGTCCGCTATCCGTTTTCACCGGAGAGTGAGCAGGCAGTCCTGCGCCTGAACGAGATCATCGACCGGAACAACCTGATCGCGATCTCGAAGAAACAGGCGGAGTATCTGGCGCTTCAGAACCAGATCAATCCCCATTTCCTCTACAACACGCTGGAGGGGATCCGGAGTGAGGCGCTGATCGCGGGGCTGGACAGCATCGCGGAGATGACGGAGGCGCTGGCGACCTTCTTCCGCTACACGATCTCAAACCTGGAAAATCTCGTGACGCTGGAGGACGAACTTGCCAATATCGAGAATTATTACTATATTCAACAGTTCCGATTCGGTTCCAAACTGGACCTGAAGATCCAGTATGACCGGGATCCGGATGACGATTTCACGGAAATGGATTTTCTGCAGTGCAAACTTCCGAAGCTGACACTGCAGCCGATCGTGGAAAATTCCATCTACCACGGGATCGAGCGAAAGATCGGAAAAGGTCATCTTGTGATCCGGATCAGTGCGAGTGAGGAACGGCTCTACATCAGGATTTCCGATGATGGGCGCGGAATGACGGACGAAAAACTGAAGGAACTGAATGAAAAACTGCGCCGTCTTGATGTGGAGACAGATGTCCCGGAAAAAGAGGAGGAGAAGAAGCCGGCCCGCGGCGGGATCGCGGTGGTGAACGTGAACAGGCGGATCAGGCTCCTCTTCGGCGAGGAGTACGGAATCCATGTCTACAGCAAAGAGGGGATCGGAACTGATGTCATAGTGGAGCTTCCGCTGGTGCGCGACGGGGATCGTCAGGGAGGATGGCGATGAGAAAAGAACTTCTTCGGATATCGCATGTCGATCTTGAACGGGACGGAGAGCTGCTCTTGGATGATCTGGAATTCCAGATGTTTGCCGGGGAGATCGTTGGCCTAGTGGCTCGGAACCGGAAAGGCCAGAAAGAGATGGTGGATCTGATCTGCCGGAACGATCCGATCAGCCTGGGATCCGTGTGGTATGACGGAAACGTTGTAAATAGCTACGCCTACAGCAGCGGCGAGTCCAACAAGGTGGCGCTGATCGAGCAGAAGAGCCATCTCGTGCAGGGACTCAGCGTTGTGGACAACCTTTTTATCCTGCGGGAAGGTTTCCGGAAATATTTTATCAATGAGCAGGTGATCTTCAGCCAGGCGGTCCGCTTTTTTGAGGAAAAAGGGCTGAAAGTGGACCTGGAAAAGAGAGTGGAGAACCTGACAGAGCTTGAGAGATGCTTTGTGGAGCTCGGAAAGGCGTTGCTTTCGGGCTGTCATCTCATTATCGTGGATAACCCGGCGAACTATTTGAGCCAGTATGAGCTCTTCGAGTTCCAGCAGATGTTAAAGAAGATCCGGAAAGAGGGGATCTCCGTGCTCTATGTGGGAAACCACCACCAGGAGCTCTTTAAGATCGCGGACCGGACCGCACTTTTTTCGGACGGTCACATCTACAAGGTCTTTGAGCGGGATGAGATGACGGACGAAAAGATGGCACCGTACATCTCAGAATGGAAGATCATGTCCACGGAGAATGATCAGGATGCCGAGGATGACGGGATCCTGCACTTTCACACCGTGGGAGTCGGAAATTTAAATGGTCTTCGCTTCATCCTGCACCGCGGTGAGTGTATGACGATCCTCGACAAGGAGAATAAGATCGCAGGGGACATGATGGATCTGATGACCGGGAAGAAGCGGTGCAGATCAGGATGGATCACAGTGGAACATGTGACCTACACGCAGAAAAAAGCGGCGGATTATCTCGATGAGGGGATCGCCGTAATTCCGGCGGACGGGGTAAACCGGCTGCTGTTTCTGGATGGGAGCTACATGGAGAACCTGACATTTCTCCTGGACCGGAAACTCAAAAAAAGCCTGATTCCGGGGAAGATCTATAGGAGCATCCATTCAGAATATCTGCCGCTCGTGGGGCCGGTGATCGACGCGCCCTGTGTGCGCGATATTCCGCAGGAAGACCAGTTTGCCCTGCTCTATCATAAGATGAATCTTCTGCGTCCGCGGATCATGGTCTGCATCCAGCCGCTCGCAAAGGGCGACATGTTCTGCCGCATGAGAATTTTAAATGTGCTGCGCCAGATCCAGAAACAGGGGACGGCGATACTCATGATCACCGCGAGTATCTCCGATACGCTTGATATCTCGGACCGACTGCTCGTCGTGGAGCAGGGGAAGGTGGCGGCAGTGTATGAGAAGAGTGAGTTTAAGAGAATTGTGAGGTAGGATTGGAGCTGCCCCGTCCTGTTGTATACATCAAAATATTGTCCCCCATAACCGTAGGATTGTCCTCTGTTACGGGGGACATTTTTCATGTAAGATGGAACTAACAGGGGAGGTCTATATGAACGAGTATATAGGAATCGATATCGGCGGGACGAAAACAGCCATCGTTCGTGGAGACGAGAACGGAACGATCCTTGAAAAGAAGCGATTCGCGACGACAACGAAGGGAGAAACTCTGGAAATGATCTTTCAGAGCGTTGCGGATCTGAAAACAGATCAGACGAAAGCGATCGGCGTCAGCTGCGGCGGACCGTTAAACAGCAGGACGGGTGTGATCCTGGGACCTCCGAATCTTCCGGGATGGGACGAAGTTCCGATTACGGATATGCTGACGGAGCGGTTCGGACTTCCGGCATATTTAAGAAATGATGCGGATGCCTGTGCCGTGGCGGAATGGCAGTTCGGAGCCGGAAAAGGCGCGGAGAACATGATCTTTCTTACCTTCGGGACCGGGATCGGCGCGGGGCTGATCTTAAACGGAAAGCTCTACGAAGGAACATGCGGGCTGGCCGGGGAGATCGGTCATGTACGGCTTTTTGAGGATGGACACGTTGGCTACGGAAAGTCCGGCTCGTACGAAGGATATGTGAGCGGCGGCGGGATCGCCCAGTACGGAAAAGGAACCGCGGCGGAGCTAGGAAAACGGGCGGAAGAAGGAGATCCGGAGACGTTGCAGATCTGGGCGCAGACAGGAGAACATCTTGGAAGCATGCTGGCGATCCTGATCGACCTTTTAAATCCGGAGGTGATCGTCATCGGAAGTATTTTCGTCCGGGCGGAGAAGTATCTGAGAGTTTCCATGGAAGAAAATATCCGGAAAGAAGTACTGA
>OGIO01002147.1_pt1 | contig 12837 bp, 8 predicted proteins | sample 1571841 | NCBI WGS metagenome assembly OGIO01 (sample SAMEA2582111, study PRJEB24529) | metagenome | biome: Human gut stool | place: China | collected 2011
GAGTTAGGGTAACTCAATACCCCAAGCGATAAATCGCTCGTGAGAAGTTGCCAATCCCTGGCAAGCAGAATTTGGCTTTATTGCGATGATGGAGCGCATTTCAGTAGTGCTTTTACGAACTCTTTTGTGAACCCTACTGGTTCTTTTATGAACTCTTATATGAACTCTTTTCTTGCTTTTAAGTGGTATCCTGGAGTAACGTCGGCCACCATCAATGCGGATACTAGATGATGAACACAAAACTATTGTCCGAACACTTGCCAATTTAACGACATCAACCTGCCAGATTCCTAAGATTGATTTAGCCAACTTCCGAATAGCATCCTAAAATAGGAAATAGCCTATCCTCTTTGTAGTGCGTAAAAATACGCAGTCCACTGCGTAAAATGTAAGATTGTACATTTGCTAATAAATTTCAACCAGTTGCTTATTTGCAGACTCGCTTTTACGAACTCAAAAATCGCCAATCATGTTGGAATCGAGAGTGAGAGGATTGCATTTGAATATCCTCCCACTCTTTATTCGTCATTTACCAAGAGACTTGAATACTTTTGCAATGCAACGCTTTTTCTGTTCCATATTCGGGTGGACATAGAGATCCAGAGTCGTCGAGATATTGGAATGTCCCAGCAATACGCTGACTGTCTTGTAGTCGCATCCGGCTTCTATGCAGCGAGTGGCAAAGCTATGGCGGAGTCCGTGATATTTTAGTTTTGGGATACCCAATTTTTCCATCAGTTTGGTGTAATAATTCCGATAGGTTCGTGGTTCTGTCGGATATTCATCATTGGTTAGAATATAGAAATCATCATTGACCACCTTTTTTAGAGGCTTCATCATTGCGAGCAACTCCTTTGTCATTGGAATCTCTCTACATGAGTTCTGCGTTTTGGGAGTATTGATAACCAATTTAGTATGTTTCTGTACTCCATCAATGATATAAATTCGCTCGATTGTTCGGTTTACAGTAATAGTTCCTTCCATTATGTTGATATCACTCCACTTCAAGGCACACACTTCCCCAATACGAAGCCCGGTACACAGACTTATGTAAATACCAAGTCCGGTAAAGGAGAAATGGTTTTGAATATGGTTGAGAACCTTTTTGTGATTGGCTACCGATAGTACCTCCACTTCTTTGTTTGTCGATGAGGTTGGATATTTGATATCCCATTCATAATAGTCCATCCACTCGTTTTTCATACCGAACTTCATCACCATTTTTAGGACGATCAAAATATCCTTTACGGATTTTACACTTAATCCATTCTCGATTTTTCGCAAGACATAGTCCTGCACAATCTTTTCATGTAGCGAATCACACTCTCCAAAAGTAGGGAGGATGTGGTTCTCCAAGATTAACACATAAGCTGCCATTGTAGACTGCTTCACAAACGGTCGCTTGCTATCTTTCCATACGACCGCAATTTCTCTAATTGTTTTATGTCCCATAATTGTATATAAATATGTTGTAACATATAATTAGAGAAACGAAATGCCTTGATGTTCCCCATTTGAGATTTCCTGAGTTTAGTGGGGAGTGGGTAACAAAATCAATAAACGATTTAGCGGTTGTTATTGGCGGTGGAACGCCTGATACTACTGTAAAATCATATTGGGATGGAGAAATACAATGGTTTACCCCTTCTGAAATAGGTAAAAATAAATATGTTGATTCAAGTTTGCGTACCATAACAGAAGTGGGGTTAAACAATTCCAGCGCAAAACTTTTGCCTCCCAATACGATACTTTTAAGTTCTCGTGCCACCATTGGAGAATGCTCATTATCTCTCAGAGAATGTGCTACAAACCAAGGTTTTCAATGTCTTGTATCTAAAAAATGCAATGTTGATTTTCTCTATTATCTGATACAAACAAAGAAGAAAGATCTAATCAGGAAGTCTTGTGGGTCAACCTTTTTAGAAATTTCGGCAAATGAAGTTCGTAAAATTCAAGTGTCAGTTCCATCTGATGTTGAGCAACAAAAGATAGCAGAGTTATTGTCGTTGATAGATGAGCGTATTGCTACTCAAAACAAAATCATTGAGAAACTGCAATCCTTAATTAAAGGGCTTGCAGTTGCGCTAACTACCAAAGAAAAGGCTAACATTGCAATTTCTCAGTGTTTAGAGTGTCATAGCTCAACACTTCAAGAGAGCGAGGTTTTGTCTAGTGGACTATGCAAAGTGTTTGGTGCAAATGGATTGGTTGGTTATAAAGATGTGCCACAAATGAACGGTGATGCGATACTGGTAATCAAGGATGGTTCGGGTGTTGGTACAGTTTCCTATGCACAGGGCAAATTTTCGGTAATTGGCACACTCAACTATCTTACTGTCATAGGCAACAATGATTTGCGGTATCTGTACTTTGCGCTGTCAGTGTTCAACTTTCAACCGTACAAAACTGGTATGGCGATACCACATATCTACTTCAAAGATTATGGTAAAGCGAAAATATATTGTCCTTCACTTGCTGAACAAAAGCGTGTCGCAAACGTGCTTGACAAATTAGAGAGCAAACTTTTTGTTGAGCAAGAACTTCTTGCGTCATTCAATCAACAAAAACTGTATTTGTTGGGGAAGATGTTTATATGAACATCTTCCTTAATAGATATTGTTTCTGTATTTGATATTTCTGTAATAGTTGCCTTTCAACATCCTCTTTAAGCGATAACACTGAAAGAAGATGACTAATTTCTTTTTGCCTATCTAAATCTGGTATTGGGCATTTTATGTGATTTATATCCTTTAGGTAGGCTGTTTTCATCGTACCTTCAGTTACAACACGTTCAACTTCTTTTTGAAAATATGAAGATTGCATAAAGTAATAAAGAAATTCAACATCAATATTTGTATTAGGGACAATACCTAAAATTCCTTGTTTGGTACAGACTGGATATTTGTTTATAGAAATAGCACCGATTGTTGCTCCATTAGAGTATATAATGGAGTGCGTAGGAATCAGCCATGCTGAAGATTTTTTGAGTCCTAACTCTGTAATATAGTCTTTGTTAGCCGATAAATATTTATTGCTCAAATCGTCTATTTTTATGAAAGGAATGCTGCCGTTATCATAAAATTCTGTATTTGACGTAGTGGGTGTTCCACCCTCACCTGCTTTACTATATAATGTTTCAAATGCCACTAACTGCCCACATTTCAGAGTTATTATATCATCTATAAGCCCTTTAATTAAGGATTGCTGTACGGTAATGTCTGCAATTATTGAAAAAACATTTAATGAAAACTATTCCAATAAGATACGTTTGCGTGATGTTGGCTCATATATTCGTGGTTTGACTTATAGCAGCGATGATGTTGTTGAAAGCAATGGAATTTTCGTTATGCGGTCTAACAATATTATCAACGGAAGCTCGCTTGATTATCATAATAATATAGTGTCTGTAAACAAGCAAATACTAACAGAGCAACAGTTGCAAACTGGTGACATTGTTATATGTATGGCAAACGGAAGCTCCTCATTAGTTGGAAAATCCTCATTTTACGACGGCGATTGCTCAACCCCTATAACTGTTGGTGCTTTTTGCGGTATATATCGTTCAAAGGAACCTATTGTAAAATGGTTATTCCAGACTAATAAGTACCGTAGGTACATTTGGAACTCATTGCAAGGTGGTAATGGGGCAATAGCCAACTTGAACGGGGACGATATACTTCGTATGTCATTTTCGATTCCTGCCACGCCTGCCAAAGACAATAGAATAAAGCTACTTACCTCAGTTGATACTCTATTGGAAAGTAATATATCACTCTGTGATTTATACATTTCGCAAAAATTGTACTTGCTCCGTCAAATGTTTATATAAACAATTGACGGAGCAAGTACTGCTTCTGTTTTGATAAATAGGACGCATAGAGTTCTTCGTTTTCGATTTTCTTCTCAATATTTCTAATAGTATCCACTATATGACGTTGTTGTTCTTTTTGTGGAATTGTAGTTTTCATATCAAGCCACTCTTCAACATTTATCGAACGCCCATCTCGAATGCCATAAGTAACAATAATCAGCGATTTGATAAATTTTTGCGAGGTGAAATAATATGACAGATACCTAAACTCCAACAAATCATTCGGACGCAATATTGTATATGCAGGACTGCATACGCCAATCTTATCAGAAAACGCATAACCTCCTTGAAATGAACGTAAATGAATTACATAATCGCCTTTTCTCACAACTTTATAAGTATTGATATTGCTTCGCTCAAATTGAATATCTAAGTTCAAATCTTCCCTGTTTACCATTCCCTTTTCTTGGCTTGCTGAAAGGATGTTTGAATATTCAAGTTGTTTGTTTCGTTCATTTACAATTTCAAAGATTTGTCTATATGAATATCCTTTTCCTTTTATTGCAGAATAGAGCTGGTCAATAATTGCAGACTTTAGTTTTTTCAAATCCTCAATGATTTTGTTTTGGGTAGCGATTCGTTCTTCGATTAAGTTGAGAAATTTTGCAATTTTCTCTTGCTCTAAGAGACTTTGAGGTAGGCAATGCCTTGTCTCAAAAAAATCTTGAATACCAACATTTAACAATCCATGATTCCTTGCTCCTTCAACTGCGATTTCAGAAATACCTTGATGCCATTTTGAAGTTTCAAAATAGTGAGTTAAAAAATCCGATGAGACATGACTATACGGTTTAAAGCAAATGTATAGAGAGGATAATGTACCTTGCTCATAACAGTCAAGTCGCTTTATTGCACCCCACGGATATTCTGAAGAATAGCTTTTATTATAGGCAAAATCTCCTTTATGTAATAAATAGTAATTCGACATATTCTCACTTGCAATGACTTTATTGAAGAATGAAATTTGGTCAACCAAGCCATATTGTGCGGAAATTGTTAGTGGCAGTTTGCAAAGATTGTTTTTATTTTTCCTTTTAACTCGCTCTACAAAATCTGATAACACAGACTCCTTCCATTCATCAGTAAACTCAGGGAATCTCAAATGGGGAACATTAAGGACTTTATTATCGTTATTATTTTCCATAATCATTACTCATTATTGGGGTTAATGTCAAAGGGCAACAATTTGTCGTCACCATTAAAGCGGTCGAAATCGGAGATAAATGACCTGTCTTGAATCACTTTATATTTTTCGTACTCACTATATGCTTTCTCTCGCGCTTCTTCCTGCGAAACTTTGCCTGCTGTATCTTGTGCGTTATAATCATTCGCACCGAGGAACTGTTCAAGGTACCGTTTCCAATCTGCCATAGTAGTAATGATGTGACGTTTGGCACGAAGCTCCGCCAATTCTAAGAAAGAAGTAGTAATGCCGTTAAGTTCCGAAACCTCTCGATCTGACAGATAGTTCTTTGCCACTATCGTATCAGACTTTTGCACTCTGCCATCAGGGGCTTTCTTCCAAGTGGTCAATCCCATGTGTGGCATCTCGGAATCAGCACGTTCATACACGATTTCAGCTGCAGTACGATGAGTTACAGCCAAGTGCATCATGTTTTGTACAATCTTGAAGAACAATTTGGTACATTCGGATTTGGAGTCGTAATCGGCACTGCATTCCGCATAAATGTCGGTTATCTTTTGATAGTATCTACGCTCGGAAGTGCGTATCTCACGAATACGCTCCAGCAAATCATCAAAATAATCTTTGCCAAAGTGCTTTCCTTGTTTCAGTCGCTCATCGTCAAGGGCATAGCCTTTAATCACAAACTCTTTCAATACAGAAGTGGCCCAAATACGGAACTGAGTGGCTTGGTAACTATTGACACGATAGCCAACGGCAATGATAGCGTCCAAATTATAGAACATCGGTGTGCGTTCCACATCTCGTTCCCCCTCCGATTGAACTATCCCAATTTTTCGGATAGTTGCTTCTTTAGTCAGTTCTCCGGTCTCATATATCTGACTAAGATGATAGTTGATAGTTCGTACATCCACCCCAAACAAATCAGCCATACGCTTCTGTGAAATCCAAAATGTTTCGCTATTGAATATCACTTCTATTCTGGCTTCGCCTTGTGCTGTTTTGTAAAGCAATATATTAGAGCTCAACGCATTTTGCATCAATTCATCGGTCGGAATAGTCTGAGAGAAGTAATCCCTTGCCTGTTGTACCAACACTTTCTTAGCATCGGCATTTTGAGCAATAATCATGCAAGCCAAACGTGACAAGCGGAATATACTGACTTTGCGAAACGAACCACTACCTATCCTAACCATGTCAACCGATTGGTTGAAATGGTCGTCCACATTCATCCCTTTTTCGCCAGCTACTTTAATTGCTTTGTCTATGACTCTTTGAAATTTCCAATTTGCCGAATAACCCATAGCAGCACAAAGGTCACGTGAACTCCAATACTCATTGCCATTCTCATCTTGGCGACGAATATTGTCAAACGTGGGACGCATTTCTGGGATGTTATCTATCTCTGCCATAGTTCCATTATTCTACCAAACCTAACTCTTTCAAATAACCTTCAATCTCTTTATCCAACTCGGCACGTTTGGCTTCCAACTCTTTGATTTCTGCCATTACTGCTTTGATGTCGATAGGTTCTTCTTCCTCAAAAGTATCAACGTAGCGAGGGATGTTCAAATTGTAATCGTTCTCAGCTATTTCTTGCAGAGATGCAAGGTGACTGTACTTTTCTATTTCCTTACGATCACGATAGGTTTCAATAATTTTGTGGATATGCTGTTCCCTGAGTTTGTTTTGGGTCTTGACCTTTTCAAACTCTTTGCTGGCATCGATAAACAGGACGTTGTCATCCTCTTTGCGACATTTCTTGAATACAAGAATACAAGTCGGGATACTTGTTCCATAGAAGATATTAGCAGGTAAGCCGATAATGGCATCCACATAGTTTTTCTTTTCAATGAGGAAACGACGGATAACGCCCTCTGCATTACCACGGAACAATACACCATGCGGAGCTACACAAGCCATTGTACCGCCTTCGTTCAAGTGGTAAATCATGTGAAGGATAAAGGCATAGTCAGCGGTTTTGCGTGGAGCAAGTCGTCCGGCTTTACTGAAACGGTCATCGGTGTTGAACTTGTCAGCAGCACTCCATTCAGCAGAGAACGGAGGATTTGCTACAACTGCATCAAATTGAGTGTCGCCAAACGCATCCCATTCAAGCGTGTCACCGTTCTCAATCTTGAAGTTGCTGAATCTGATGCCGTGAAGCAACATATTCATTCGGGCAAGGTTGTAAGTTGTCGGATTCTTTTCCTGCCCATAAATATCCACAGCATTTCCAATACTTGCCGCACGGAGCAATAACGAGCCACTACCACAAGTAGGGTCATAGACATTGCGCAAACGCTGGTGTCCTATGGAAACAATCTCCGCCAAGATGCGGCTGACTTCCTGCGGAGTATAGAACTCTCCGGCTTTCTTTCCGGCACCGGCAGCAAATTGTGAAATCATGTATTCGTATGCGTCACCCAAAATATCAATTTCCTGTGATGCCTCTACCCCGAAGTCTATATCATCTAGCGCAAGAAGTACATTGCTGACGAGTGTATTCTTGTCATCGGCTGTCTTACCCAGCTTAGGAGAAGCCAAATCTATGTCAGAAAACAATCCGCCAAAATCTTCTTCGCTATCTTGTCCCAAAGTGCTATCCTCAATGCGCTTCAATGAGCGTTCAAGCATAGGTAGAATGTTCTCTTTTCGTTTGATAGCTTCGATTACTGACGAAAACAAAAATTTCGGTTCAATGAAATAGCCGATATTCTCCAAGCATTGGTTCTTGGCTTCCTCTTGTAGTTCAACAGCATCGGGATCATCCGTTTCCCACAATTCCTTAAAGGTCACTTCGTCATCCGCTAAAGCATTGTTGGCATACTTTTCTATTTTCTCTGACAAGTATTTATAGAAAATGAAACCTAATGTAAAATACATAAAGTCGCTTGCCGACATATTGCCACGCAAACGATTTGCGACCTCCCAAAGCTGGTCACGGAGTTTCTGTTGTAATTCTTCGCTCATATTGTGTAGTATTTTCAAGAACGTATATAATTTAAAATGTCATTCTGAAATTTATCATCAGTTAAATTTAGATTACCGCTAATAAATGCCTTTTTATCTATTGATTGTAATGCCATAAATAAATCAGAATAAACATCAGACTCATCTATCATTTTTTTATTAAATATATCAGCATTATTCATATCATAAATATGTTTATTCAAACGATAAAATACTCCACCTGTGTCATTATCCACAATCTGATACAACTGAAATATCTCTTCTCCTACCTTTAATTCAAACAAAAGAGTGATATCTTCATTAGAATCCACAGGCAAACTAGACATAAAGAAATCATATAAACGTTCTATTATTCTAATATTGCGTCTTTCAATATCATCTTTTAACCAATCATTTTGAGATAATTTGGACAGGGATTGTACTTCCAGAATTTTAGATTCTTTATACCTATCTTTTTTCTTTCCAAAATAATTATTTCCCGCTTGAATATTTAATCTCTTTTCAAAAATAATTTTATTTCCAAGCATATTTAAATGTGTTTCTGCATCTGATTTTTCCCATCCATTATAATTAGTATCCTGCCAACTTTGTGGAAAAATATGTTCTATTTCAGATTTTCCAATAATCAGAGTTTGTTTATCATCAAAAAGATATGCATTCAATAGCAGCAAAGACTTTGTGATTCTAGATGAAGAGAACGCATTTATTCTAGTCTTAAAATCATTAGGAATTTGATATCCAGCACAATCAATTTCTCCATTTCTCCATGTATCTACACAGAAATTAAAAACATATTGTTTAACTGCATTTACCATCGGAGATTCAATAAACCTTACGAGCATAAAGGACATAAGTTTTTTAAGATATGGAGTAAATGCTTTTTTGAAATCCTCGCTACTTAGTGTCTTATTTCTATGATAAAAAACAGATATAGGGTATTTCCAGTATTCATTAGGATAAGCCAATAAACATTGAATATATTTAGCGGCTTCTTCTTCGCAGAAACCGCCATCGTTTGTATATATAGAAGTCCAAAAGGTACCCAAATCACATAAGTCATCAAAAAAACTTTGTGTTTTGAATATTGGATACTTATTCCCTTTGCCTGAATAGTAACTTCTCAAACCTATTTCTTTACTTGTATCGCCACGTTTTGCTCGATCAATAAAAGTATAATAGCGAAATAAATCATTAAGATTAAATCCTGCTCCTGAAATAGTGGCTTCTAATTCTTTCCACTTATCTGCAAAAGTTTGTTTAGATGGCTGAGTTTTATATAATTCGGCTTTAAATATATCTGAATCTGCCAAAGGAAGACCTCGATTGTTTAATGTTCCGAATATCGTAAGTGCAGAATCTAAGTCTGAACACTCAATTGGAAGGATTATACAACGCTCTAAAATGAACAGACAGAACTCTTTCCAACCGTTCAAATGGGTTTTGGCATATTCATCACAACAGCTTAAAAAATAAGAATAGTTACGGGAATAGTAAGAAGCCGATTTATCACGAGGTTGTCCTTTTTCCAAAATCAAATCAAAATCAATTTTATCATCATCTGTTGCAACCAAAGTCTTAATATGGGTCTCTTTTTTGTTAGAAACCTTCTTTGTCATCGGATTAATTTTCCAGATACACGGCTCTATAGACTTCATTAATCCCTCTACTTCTTCATCAGAAGGATTATCTACAAGCTGATCTTCCAATTTATAGTAAAACGCACGGAGTAATAATAAAAATGACGTTATACGCTGCTGCCCATCAATAATATTAATGCGGTTTTGTTCATCTGTATCATCACAAGTAACAATCGAACCAAGAAAATATTCCCTATCATCATCTTTATGTTCTTCAAAAAAATTTTTAAGGTCATTCCAAAGGACATCACAAGTATCAACTTCCCAACGATATGGTCGTTGGTACTCTGGGATAACAAATATTTTTCCTTTTGTTGTAGGATCGTTTAAACTTAATAGACCTTGTATGTTTTTTCTACTAACATTTAATTCTGCCATAACTTATTTTCTATATTATTCCCAACTAAAAGTTTTTATAATACTACGCAATCTTTCCATTATTCTCGTCAAAGCCTTTCGAGTTTTGATAAGACCGAGATGTTTCTCTTTCAATGCTTTTTGTATAATCTCCGGCTGCTCCTTTTGTAAATAGTCATACTCTTTTATGTAGAGATTAAGCACTTCGGCAGAAATTTGTTCTTCGTCAGCCAAACCACTCACTGCCTTATTACGTTCTGACACAATATATTGGTTCAGACGTTCCTCTAATTCATTAGTTCCATCTGCTCTATTGCGCCCATTCATGAAGTTTTCCTTGTCTTCATCTACATTCTTTTGAATAAAGCCGTCAATGAGTTTTGCTTTGCCTCGCATTCCGGCATCCTTAATCATTGTATCAAGGATATGCTTCCGTTTTTCTGAATAATCATCACTATATGGGTCTAGTTCCGCAATGAGCTCCAGAATATAAGCCACATTAATAATGTCACTATGTAAAAGTTCAAGACAGAAATCAATATCTTCCAACCCTTGATTATTTCCATATGGGGCTGGATCTTCAGCTACAGTTGTCGGTGCAGCAGGTGGATCAACAAACCCAACTGTAATATCAAGGTATTTACTCTTATAATCATTAAACTGCTGTTCAGTCATACCGAGGTCTTCAGCATTCTCGCTGTAATCTTCGTATATCTGAATTTCTGCATGTTTACGGATAATGTCTCGGAACGCTAATACAAAATTCTTCTTGTCATTTTCACTTTGCAGGAAGTCTATACTACTTGGTGTCGGATATTTTTGCAGAAAATCAGTTACCAAACTCTTGTACTCCTGCTTTACTTTCTCAAACGGAGGACGTACTATATCTTCAGGATTATCAGAGTTGCTGAACAATTTAATAGCCGTATCAACATTGTTTTTCAAATCTCTGAAACAAACTATTTTACCAAAACGTTTCTTCTCGTTCAATACTCGATTGGTTCGGCTGAACGCTTGCAGCAAACCATGATATTCCATGTTCTTGTCCACATAGAGCGTATTCAGCTTTTTACTGTCAAAGCCTGTAAGGAACATACCCACAACAAGACAAAGATCAAGCGGTTTCATATCCGCCTTCTTCTTTTTCATGCGCAGATTGATGTCATCATAGTAAGCACGGAAGTTCTCTGTGGTAAAAGATGTGCCGAAATTTTCATTATAATCGTCCATGATGGCTTGCAGTTCATCCGCCTCACCCACACTCTCTTTTGCATACTGCCCTGTACCCATACCGGTCTGTTCATCATCCTGACTATTATTGGCTGCGTATGTAAATACTGCACCTATACGGATTTTAGGATTCAACGATTTGAAAATTTTGTAATAGCGTATAAGCATAGGAACAGACTGCACGGCGAACAATGCGTCAAACTCTCCATCAAATGTAGATTTATTGAAGTTGTTAAGGATAAATCTTGCAATCTCCTCCATACGAGCTTGGTTATCGTTATCAACTATTTCGTTGCCATGATAATACTCCACAAGGAAGCCAAGCACGTTTTCATCCGCTATTGCATCTTTAATAAGATATTTATGGAGACAGTTTCCAAATATTTCCTTCGTGGTATGTCCATCAACAGCATTCTCGGTGAAAATAGGTGTTCCAGTAAAACCGAATATTTGGGCATTGTCAAAGAACTTCATTATCTTCTTATGACTATCCCCAAAATGACTACGATGGCACTCATCAAATATCATCACGATACGTGAATGACGGATAGCATCAATCTTGCTGCTATACCACGTCTTACTAACTGCCGCATTAAGTTTTTGAATGGTAGTGATGATAATCTTGGAGTTGCTTTGAAGCCGTTTCACTAGTTCATCTGTATTATCAGTACTATCTACAGCCCCTGATTCAAATGCTTCGTATTCCGATTGAGTCTGGGTATCAAGATCATGTCGGTCAACAACAAACATCACCTTATCCACATCATCCAATTCTGATACAAGTTGTGCAGCCTTGAATGAGGTCAATGTTTTTCCGGCACCTGTTGTATGCCAGATATAACCATTATCATTGGAGTTTTGTACACGATCCAAAATTTTCTCTACCGCATAGAATTGGTAAGGACGAAGTACCATCAAGCATTTGTCGCCCTCATGAAGCACAATATACTTTCCTATGATTTTGCCAAGCGTACATTTTTCCAAGAAGAATACGGCAAACTTATCCAATTCATTGAACGGATGATTGACAGCATCTGTCCAGGTGAATGTGAACTTATACCCACTATTTGGATTATTGGCAAAATAGCGAGTATTAACACCGTTGGATATGACAAACAGTTGGATATAATCAAACAATCCATGAAACGAAGTCTTGTGATAACGCTGTATTTGGTTGTATGCCTGTTTAAGTTCCACGCCACGACGTTTCAATTCAATTTGCACAAGTGGCAAACCATTGACTAGAATCGTCACATCATAGCGGCATTTTTTACGTCCTTCCACCGTAATCTGGTTGGAAACCTGAAATTCATTCTGACACCACTGCTGCCTATTTAGAAATTCTACCCATATACGCTGTCCATCAGCCGTATCAAGCGGATATAAGTCACGGAGTTTCTTTGCCTTTTCAAAGCGAGTACCACCTTCAAGGTATATAAGAATCTTCTCAAACTCTTCCGCCGCAAACCCAGTACGTCCGTGCTCTTCCAATCGTTTGCGGTTGTGAATCTCCAACTGCCGCTTGAAATTGGCATAAAGATTATCTTCCTCGACAATCTGGACATAATCGTAGTCCATTTGTCGGAGTGTGGCTATCAGTCCGGCTTCCAATGCCGCTTCGCTTT
>OGIO01002153.1_pt1 | contig 12810 bp, 12 predicted proteins | sample 1571841 | NCBI WGS metagenome assembly OGIO01 (sample SAMEA2582111, study PRJEB24529) | metagenome | biome: Human gut stool | place: China | collected 2011
TTGTGAAGAATGTAATTAATCTCAATGGTATTTCCATCACTGTCAACTAATGTCATTGGTGAGATAGTAAGGATATCGGAATCATCATTGCTGTCCGAGGATTTTGCAGAAGCATTTTCTTCTGTATCGGAGGAATCTGAATCTCCTCCTGACTTCTGACTGTCAGTATCTGTAGTTGCCTTATCAGAAGAATCATCGGTCTGGTTTTCGTTCTCCTGTCTGGTAAGTGAAGGATTCCCAGGATAAGAAATATATTCTACGAATTTTCTGACGTCACTGATGTCATCTGCATCTTTTGCATATCCCACTGCCATATACAGGCTGTTTCCCTCTGAATAAATTGTCTGATAGCAGGCATCGTATGTGTCATTGCATTTGGCAATCCCTGTTTTGACATCCTCCAGTGAATATTTATAGATATTTACATAATCATTTCCGTTCGTATAGCTTGCATAGGTACCTTCCGTATCTGCTTTTTCCCATTCAGATCCAGCCGGCGGCTGTGTATAGAAATCGTTATTTCCTGCTGCCATAACCGTTGCAGCTGAAAAAATCCCAAGTGTTGCTACCGTCATAAGTGTCATAAATTTTGTCTTCATCGTGGATTCTCCTAGAATTTTATTTTCTACATCTGTAGAAGTTAATTATATTCTACAACTGTAGAATACAATTGTCAATTCTTTTTTTATATATCCTTTTATTTCTTTTATCATCTTTTATTTTAATAAATTTGCGTATAATCATTCCGCACCACACCCTGTTTCTATGGCTGAATCAGACTAATAAGAATGTTACTGTTATGTTACTGTTAATTGTATTTATATCTGCTTAAGGCACGAATCAGTTTTTCTGACTCCAGTGGTTTGGTAAGATATTCGTCCATTCCGGCTTTCAACGCTTTACTCTTGTCTTCTGCAAAGGCATTTGCTGTCATGGCTATAATCACAACAGCAGATGCATCACTTCTGTTCATTGTGCGTATTTCCCTGGTGGCTTCCAGACCATCCATAACTGGCATCATAATATCCATCAGAATATCAGCAGAAATAAGGAATGGAAGCTGTACCATGAATGTGGTTCCTACATTTTTCTCGCTTTCAAATTTAATCGTACCGCCCATTTTCTCTATTAGTTTTTTTGTAATTGGCATACCAAGACCTGTTCCTCCATAAACAGATCTTGCACCACCTGTTTCCTGAGTAAATGGTTCAAAAATATGGTTCTGAAATTCTTTGCTCATTCCAACCCCGGTGTCCTTGCAGTGAAACTCAAACAGTATATGCCTGTCATCTACCTGTGTTTCATAATAGCTGAGCAGTATCTCTCCTTTTTCTTTATTATACTTGACAGCATTACTTATGATATTCATAAGGATTCTTTTTAAATGAACCGGACTCCCATTCAAATATCTATATTCCAGATTGTATTCTTTTTCAGATAAGCTGATTCCGCGTTCATACACCTGCTTTTCTATAACTTCTCTTATTTCATGCAGTAGCCTGTTAATATCAAAATCCTTATTTTCCAGCACAATTTCCTCTGATTCCAGTTTGCTCATATCAAGCACTTCATTAATAAGCTCCAACAGGTATCCTGAAGCATCCCATATTTTCCTGCGGCACTCATCTTGCTTTTTTAAATCATCTTTATAATAATCAGCTACCTCGATCATGCCACGGATTCCGTTAATAGGAGTTCGGATATCATGACTCATTCGCTGCAGAAATTCTGTTTTTGCATTATTTGCCATGTCAGCCCTCTTGGCTTCTTGCAAAAGTTTCTGCTTATAGGCTTCTTCCTGCATCATCTGAATCTTCAACAATTGCGCATTTGATCTCCTGCGGAAGGCAAATACGGAAGCAACCACAAAGATATACAACAGTAACACGACCAACAGGTTTTTAAAAACAGAAGCAAACGCCATTTGCTCATCTATAAACATATAAACATAGTAATCGCGTCCCTTAGTCATTCTGCCAATATATCTGCATTTTCTGTCTGAAACACGGACCAGTTTGTTAGCTGGTTTCTGTTTTACCTGTTGGATAATATTAATATCTCCAGAGCTCTGTCCAATCAGATCTTCGTCATTTGAAGCAACCACATTTTTTCCATCTGTTACAACGATCATTCCGCTGGAATATGTATCATAGCCACTAAGAAGGCTCTGGATCGTAAGATTATAGTTTCTGGCATACTCAGCCGATGTATGATAAAAAGTAATAATTATGCCTTTTTCGTCAGAGCGTCCATATGCAGTCAGATCCACCTGTGACCCATCCTCAAGAACGATACTTGCAGCATATGTTTTCCGGGGATGTGCTGCTACATCAAGTACTGTTTTCTTCTGAATCTCATCCTGTAAAGCCCATGAATTAAGATCGTCTGTACTGTATTCACATTTTATCTTTCCGTTTACATCAAGTATAATAATTCCGGTAAGTCTCTGCTCCTCTGCATATGTTTTCAGCTTATCCTTCGTAACTTCATCCTTTGTATACGTCAGATTACGATTAACCTGCTGGGCATTTTCAATTGCACGCATTAAACCTTTTGTTTGGGATGCTTCATTATATCTGTTATAAATATAACATTGTTCTTTCACATATTTCAGAGTCTCGTCCATTTGCCCGGCAACTGCTTTTATGTCGGTTTTCACAGAATAAACTATAGTTATCAGAAACAGAATCAGTCCCGCCGTGATAACGATGATTTGAGTCTTCCGTCTGGACAGTTTAGTTATTTTCAATTTTATCCACCTCCAGATATCCACTGGTTTCGGGAAGATATTTTTTTTAGAATTTTCTCTTCACTTCCATCTTTTCTCATTTCTTTAAAGATTTCTGTGAGTTTTTCCGGAAGTTCACTATCCGTGTTTTCAGGAAAAGCTACTCCAATTCCTGTAGTCAGGATAGCTTCGTCCAGGATTCTTATCTTTGCCCCGTAATCTTTTATATATTGTTGTATGGAAGTTTCATGAGCTGCTATAGCATCAACATAACATTTTCCAAGAGAGGTAAAAAGCAGTTTTCGGTTTTCTAAGCTATACACATCTTTTACCAATGGAATAGAAGGATTCGTCCTGTTAAGAAAGATATCCTCAGGCTTTGTGGAAGCCTGTACTGCGATTACTTTTCCCGACAGATCACTAAGCTTCTGTATATTACTGTTTTCATTGACTGCAACGACCTGCCGGCTCACCATATATGGACCTGCCCACTTATAATCATTCTCCCGGCCATCCATGGAAAAGCACCCCCATAAACAGTCTATCTCCTTATTTTCCAGATTTTTATCTTTATCATCCCATACAATCTTTGTAAATACCGGCTTATAACCAAGGCGTCCCAGAGCTTCATTTGCAATGTCAACATCAATCCCTGCCGGTTCTCCATTTTCATCGGAATAATTAAAAGGTGGAAAATCGTCACTTCCAATGATTATCTCTGGCATATTTTCCTGTGAAGATGTACTTTTCTGTGTTGTAACTGAACATCCTGATATCAGTAATACCCCAAAAACAAACAAAAACGGTATTACTGCCATGTATTTAGATTTCATGCTATGGTACCTCAACAATTTTCTCTGATTTTTTTGGATTTTACGTCATTATAATAACTCTGTTTATACTGAATTTACATAAAAGATATAATACAAAACATGCACAAAATTTTATATTTTTTACAAAGAACAGGTGATTTTTCAAGTGAATCATGTTATGTAAATTTCACTCAGAGTGGTGCTCCATCACTTTCACTCTGAAACTCCATCTTCATTTTTACTTTTGCCAGTTTTATTTCCGGTACTCCTTCAGAAATGGGCATAAAAAGCGCCATAGGTTTTCGATACCTATGGCGTGTAAATAATTTTCTACTCTGCGGATACCTTGTTTATGATTGTCTACCATCCGAATGCGTCCCTGATCAAAGCTCCGGTTTCTCCGTCTATATAAAACAATTCCTGTTCTTCTGGTGAATCCTTCCATTGGTAGGGACAGCAAAAACTCCATACAGGTCTGTAAACAATTCCATCTGCAGTTTCATCAATATAATATTTCAGGCGGATTTTCGTAACTGGAATCGTGATTGGTTCTGTTTTCTCCGTCGTGTCCTCTTCCGTAAAAAATCCGATTTTTCCTTCTTTTACATATTGTTCCACCGATTTCATAATTTCTTCCATGGGAAGCATAGTAACTGTTTCTTTCTCTTTCACCTGAAGCGGGATCGGTATTTTGAAATAGCAGTCTTCAGGCTTGAGACCAAATCCTGCGCTTCCCTGGTAATGATACTGAGAAAGTCCACCTGCCGGTATTCCATTCAACATAACTTCTGTGTCGTAATAATCATATCCTTCCGTCATGTCGCTAATTGATTTTCTTACAGAAGTTCCAGCTAAATCAGCTTTGGAAAACAGTTGATTTATAATATTTAATTTCTCATCTTCCGTATTCTCGCCTAAAAATCCCATATCTTTTTCACTTAATCCATCACACTCTATCATCCCATCCGAAATAAATAACTGCAGTCCTTTTTCTTTATTTTCCCAGACTGTTTCATCTGTTACAGATTTTTCCCATCCATCTTTCCCACCAAACCAGGAGCAGATGTCTTTCTCTGATATATTGCATTTTTTCAGAACTCCCTTTGAAACGTCATCAGTATTCCCGGTAACATCAGCTTCTATTGTAAGGGTTCCTGATTTCCCTGGCAGAGAAGCTGTTACATAGTTTTTCTTTACCTGTAACATTGTTTTCTCCGGATCATATTTTTCATTTACACTCGTAGTATTTGACGAATTATCCAAATCTGTTGTGTTCTGCATACTCTCACCCGAAGATGGTTCTATTCCGGTGTCAGCAGCCTGCAATTTCCCTTCTTTTCTATATTTTTCAATGATATCCTTTACTTCATCCTTTAATGGAAGGGTTAACGTAAGAGTCTGAGGCGTATATCCTCTGTAAACGTCCTCCGCAGGAAGTGCATAAGAAACCTTTCCTTCTGAATCTGTAAAAGAACCAATTTTAAAAATCTTTTCGTAAGCTTCAGTGTCTTTCCAGGTATAATAAATCTTACCGTCATAAACAGGATATGCCTGAATAGTCATGGAAAGTTCTACTTCAGAATCTTCATTTAATATTTTCTCAATCAAAGCGTCATCATACAAAGTAATATGCCCATAATAAAGATCTTCTCCTTCTATTTTATTTAAAGAAGCCAGTGCATCTTTTCCATTCACCGTTGCATGATCACGGCAAGTGATCATATAATTCTTTGCCTCATTGGAAGGTTCTCCGAGAAAACTTAAACCGCCGCCATCAAAATACGCTTCTTTAACAGTCAACATGGACTGATTCCAATCGACCGCCTCGGGAGTTATTGGATAAGAAGTAATATTTTCCACATTTTCTGCAGTTGACTCAGGTTCTGTGACAACCATTTGAGCTGCCTCCTGTTCAGCGACCCCCTGTTGTTCAAGTTCTTTATACAGTCGTCCGATATTTGTTGCAAGTACGCCAGTACTAACTCCTAATATAGCAGCTACCGGAAGAAGAATCCGAATTATTTTTTTCTTATTTCCTGAATTTTTCGTTCTTTCTCCATTTGTTTTTTTACTTAAAGCCCCCGTTGTTTTCTCGTCTGGGGAATTTAAAATTCCGCTCAGAACATCTTCCATGGCTTTATCAATATTTTCCGGTATTGCAGTTTCTTCTTTTAAAATCCTTCTGATTTCTTTCATATAGTCTCACCTCCTGATCACCTTTTTTAATTTTGCTCTTGCCCGGGAAAGTTTGGTTGATACGGTATTGCTGTTCATTTCAAGAAGGGCACTGATTTCCTTAACTGAAAACTCATCAAAATAATAGAGTTCCACGATTTTCCTACTTTCTTTATCCAGGCATAAAAGCAATTGTTTCCATTCACAGAGATTCAGTTCTTCACAATGTACACCTTCTGCAAAATCATCCAGTTCTGCTGCATGGTTCTTTTGGCGGAGAATGTCCTTGCACTCATTTATAAGGATCCGCATCAGCCAGGTTTTAAAATATTTCGGTTCTCTCAGTCTCTGTATATTTTCATAGCAGGATAGGATTGTATTTTGCAGGGCATCAGCAATGTCCTGCTCATCCCGAAGATAAATCCAGGCAGTCTTATACAGGCTCTGCTTATTCATCCGGATTAATCTGACAAATGCTTCTTTATCTCCATTTTTAGCCTCTGTTATTAAAGCATCCATAAAGTACCTCCTTTTCTTCTTATAATTATTAGACTTGAAAAACAGCCATTTGCTTTCAAGAAAAAAATTTTATAAAAAACGCCATAGGTTTTCGATACCTATGGCGTGTAGATATAGGGAAAAGCTGCCTTTTTTATCGGCAGTGGAGTGTTTTCTGTGTTTGTGCCAGATCATCCAAGTCATATGAGTGAATTCCTAATGCTTCCAAATCCATTATCCATTCCTGAACTTCATATCCCAAAATATCTGCGAATATTTTTTTCAATATTCCTTTGTCTTATCAATTATCTTGTATATGGTTCGGTGTCTTTTCCGTCATATACAAATACTTTTATATCCGTATTTTCATCAACATCAGCATGGATACCTACCGTGTATTCTTTATCTGTAACGTTCAGAAAAGAATAGCAGCCACCCGCAGGAATACTACCAGATACGAGTTCCTGTTCTCCTTCGCAGAGTAGATGCACAATAATGTCAAAATCGTTTCTGTTCTGAACCGTCAACACGCCTGTTTTGGATAAAATTTTTGCATCAGAATATGTAATTACATAAGAATCAGGCGTTGACTCTTCCGCACAGGTTACAGAACAATCCCACTGTATCGCGGCATTTGCTTTTCGACAGGCTTCTGAAGACTTATATGTTGAAAACATAATCATTGTACTTATAGTAACAATACTAATAATGACCAACACTATTGTCACTTTTTTCTTCACAGCCATCACCTCCACACACAGTTCAATTTGTTACCCATATGATATCATATCTTTTCTTCAATTACATTACCTAATTTTAATACACGGCATAATTCTCTCCGGCAGATTGAAAACATATTAATTAAAGCCGTCTGGCAGAACACAAAGGGCAATGAAGAGCAGGAGCCAACAGCATTACAACTTAGCTCCTGTCCTGTACATCTTGAATATAGAATTAGTAAAAACAAATTATCGGGACATCATACTGAATAAGACTATAAAGCTGTCCGGCATTTTCCGGGGGAAGATTGATGCATCCATGAGAACCACCTGTAAGATATCTGTCACCACCAAAGTACGGCTGCCAGTCTGCATCATGAAAGCCAATTCCTCCATTGAATGGCATCCAGTACGTTACCGGCTGTTCATAAGAATAGGTTCCATTTGCTGTCATTTCACCTCGCAGCACGGACGGACTGCTCTTTGAATTCAGTGTGAATATTCCAGGGGGTGTTTTTCTATCCGGATATCCGGGTGTAAATTCTTCGATGTGATTACTGGATTATCCGGGCATGATTTCTGAAGAGTATCTGCAAACTGTCCTGTCAGCGTCATCCCTGCCCACAGATACCAGCCTCTGTTTATCCCTGGTGAAAACACCTGATAATGGTGGATCACATCCGGAAAGATTACTGCAAAGTCCCCCTTATCCATATGATACAGTTCCTGCCCCATCCCAAGCTCCAGGGTTCCTTCTGTAATATATATAAATTCTATGGAATTATGAAGGTGTGGGGAAGCATGTCTGGACGTTTTACTTCTAAAATGAAGGTTTTCTTTCTTCTCCTCATATACAGGAAACATTTACCTAATCTCCTTTTTGCAAGATTTGTCTGTTTTTTCTTTCTATTTGGCAGGAAATACCGGTCAACCTGCTTTATAATACAGCCATAAGATAAAGAAAGGGAGGAAAAGACAATGAAAAAATTTAAAGCTTATATCGAATATGTAATGAACTTTTATGCCAACTATTACAGATTTTACCGGTAAGTGCAAAATATGGCTTCCGGATATAACCCGGAATCTGTATTTGCAGTTCATGTAGACCTTGTAATCAATAATTTCAGTATACGCTAGAATCCGTTTCCTGTACATGAACAGGATGCGTTAATATATAAACAAAATTTTACAGTTGGCAGACTTAGCCAAAAAGAACCGATATCAGTCTTGCAAAGACCTTGTATCGGTTCTTTTTGTATTTTCTCATTCTCTAATTATGGGAGGATTTTTCTGTATCACCGAAAAAACTTTTATTCCCGCACTTCAAGCCACTGGTCAATGTTCCCAAAATGTACCGCCTGCAGGTTATCTACATCAACCAGTTGCGGGAAGCTGTTTCTGATGATCATGACACCATTTTCCTTATCCTGTTTTTCTCCACCGCCAGCGATGCCTCCCATGGTCCTATCAAGTGTTAAAACCGTTCCATCTTTATAACGCACCTGGTCAATACTAGTTCTGGCATAAAGATCCATGCCATAGTCCGTACCTGTGTACTCAAACTTGTTTTTTTCATCTTCATACACCTTCATAGCTTCATCATAATCAAGATATAATGACCATAAAAGGGGCGTTACTTCCATTTTTTTCACTGTGATTTCATAACCTCCAAAATCACATTTCCGGTTCACTTCCAGAGTTGTCGGAGGCTTTACTGCACCCAGAGTCCATTTAAAATCCCATGTTCCATCTGTAATAACAGTCGTATCATAATCTCCTTCCTCCGTAAGATTCTTTAATGTGATTTCTACTGTTTTATTACTCAGATCATAATCACTGTCATAAGATATACAGGCGTTAAAATATTTAAGATGTGCAGAATTTTGATCTGTTTTCAGTAATACATCCTGTCCTACCCCAGTATTGAAACTTCCAAATCTGTTATCGTCCACTGCATATACTTCTTTTCCATCGATCTTAAAATGTGTCATCTCCTCAAAAGAAGTATGATCAGTCATAGAAATACTGTCCTCTGTTTTCACTTCAAAAAAAGCATACAGGAATCCCTGATCCTGAATAGAATCTGTCAGGGTAACCGTCACACCATTTTGTGTTACAGACTGATCTATATTCTGAATATAGTTTGATTCCTGCATCGTTTCCTGCTGTTCCTCAGAGGGTTCCAGTCTTTTTAACAAATGGTCATTCCATTTAAAGAACTCTTTTGCCGCCACTGTTACTCCCATGCCTGTACAGATCACTGCTGCAATCAGTAATCGGCCACTGAATCTTTTTCTTTTGTATTTTTTATCAACTGCATCTGCCTGCTCAATATGTCTCAGTGTCTCTTCAAATTTCTCATGAAAATCCTGTGGTACTTCCGGTGCTATATTATTCCATTTGTTCTCTAACATGACATTTTCCCCTTTCCTGTTATTCTCTTTGATAGTTTGCTGTTTTTCCTAGGCATCGTTCTTTTCTCTTCTTCATCAGATAACTGTGCTTTCAAAAATTCTCTCGCACGGGAAAGTCTGCTTTTAATCGTTCCTTCCGGAATATCCAGAGCCTCACTGATCTCTTTCTGTGAGAATCCTTCTAAATAATACAATGTTACCAAAATCCTTAAATCCTCCGGAAGTTCCATAATCGCCATATACAGATGACTGTATCTGTCCTCCTCAGTCAGCCTCATATTGTCCATATATTCTTCATATGGAATAACATTTTTTCTTTTCCGAAGAATCCCATTGCATTCATTGATCAATATCTTTGTGATCCATGTTCGAAAATACTTTTCTTTCTTTAAGGTGGGAAGTTTCTCATATGCCTTAAGAATTGTTTCCTGCACAGCATCCCCACAATCAGAATCATTCTTCAGAATGGACTTTGATATATGATACAGCATGGCTTCTGCATCCCGAACCTCCTTAATAAATACATCTTTTGTCATAACTTTGTCTTCTCCTTTTGTCCAGCCGGATTACTACACGTGTTTACTTTTTACTTTTACACTAATTAGATGCATCGGGAAGAGGATTGGTTCTCATAAAATTATCTCAGGATTTTGTAACTTAAAAAATACAATTTGCACATATACAATGATACAATAAAAATGTAAAAATTATAGCAATTCCTACACGAAAGGGGTCATGTTTTATGAGAAAAAGAAACAATTTTATTTCTGTGTTTACTATGTTTCTGACAATTGGTTTTGTAATTATTTTTTCCAGACCCGTAAAAGCAGCGGCAGATGTGGTCCTATTAAAAGCAAATCGGACATACACAGCATATGATGTTACCGGTGATGGAACGAAAGATAAAATCAGAATCAGAGCAGCCAATCAAACCGACGATGAAGCATATGCGTCACTTACTGTATCGGTTAATGGAAAAACAGCTTACAGATTAAAAAATACACGTTTTTATAATGTTATAGCAAATATTTATACATTGAAAAATGGACAGCCGTTTTTATATCTCTATGCACCAGCCGATAATGGTGACGGACCTGTATGTGCATTATTAAAATACACAAACGGAAAGTTCAGAAAGGCCCTTGATTTCACTGAAATTATGGCAGGATACGGAAACCATCGCATAGGCGAAGTTACCAACTTAAATGGAAATAAGATTGTAATTACAGAGAGCATCGTTTCTTATTCTCTTGGTATCAATGCAATTAATTTCACCTACAAATATGTCAATGGAAAATTTGTTCCGACAAGCAGATATGGCTCCTATAAAGAAATATATTCCGCAGACGGAAGCAGCCGATATTTCACAGTAAACAGTGATCTTCCGGCATATACCAGACCAGGCGCTACTGCGGTAAACACGACGCTGAAAACCGGATCATTAACAAAAATCATTAAATGCGCACTCATAAACGGAAAGATGTATATTCAGTTAGAATGCGATGGAGAAATCTACTGGATTAAAGCGCTGGAAAATCCACCGATTGCTGATAACGAAAGACAATTTATGGAAGTTAGATATGCAGGATGATATCATGTTTGGGTAGTGTAAAATAGTTTTTATTTTTTATGGCACTCATATACAGCAAACGGATCAATGTCAATGTAACCGGACTCATCTCTGTTGCCAGAAAGATTCCATGCAAGAGTACCTGTTCATGAAAGTTATCCAATGGTATCACCTGCACTACTGTTGGAAAATATTCGTTCATATTGTTATAGACCTATTATTTTAATCAAAATAAATCCCTATGACTTCCAGTTCTTGTCAAATATAGGAATAATTCATCTTCATAGATTTCATAAATCAACAACCAATCAGGAGTAATATGGCACTCGAACTAGAAACAGCTGGCTTAACCTCTGAAGGTACATATGTGCCCCCAACATTATCATTAAGGCATTTAAAAATACCTGATTTAAACTTTCTACGAAAATCTTCACATTCTTCAACCGAAAGTAAAAATAATAACTCAAATGATTATACAGAAGAATAAAGCACTAAAAGCACCCAATACCAATTAAGGCGTTGAGTGCTTTTATCGTATATTCCACTATTCCATTTTGATTTATCTGCAAAATGTTCAAACACTTCGCAAAATATATGGATCATAAAATCTGTATCTCTGCCACGAAAAGGTCAGAACTTACTACAGCCCCAACCTTTCTATTTTAGTCTTCATAATGGCCTCTACAGGTGATGGTCCAAAGAAACCCATTCCCATTTATGTTTTAAGCCAACCAACTTACATTCTCAGTCCGTCTCATTCAGCTCATGTTCCTGCCCATTACCTGCTGATAACTGATCAATTCCTCTGTCTATCATATCCAGATATTCCGCATTTTGAACAGTCTTTTCAGACTCTTTCTTCCATCTTGCCTGTACATATTCTTCTACACGTGACACCAGCTCTTTTGCTGTCTGGATCTGTTCCTCAGCCTCTTCTCTTGTCGCTATATAGAAATCATCATAATCACTGGCATGACGGATTTCTTCTGATTCAACAATTTTCTTTCCAAGCTTTCTCGGAAAAATCTCCGTTTTTACATAATTCTTATTGAAATTCGCCAGAGCATCTTTATGTCTTTTATACGCATTACCATCCAGCGCATGCACAGCTGATATTGCATGGTAAATCCCATAATATGCCCGGTTATTTGCTCCACGGAATTCTTTAGCTGCCAAAAGGATTTCGGCTGCCTTAATATCACTTTTAGAGGTTTCAATACGATACAGTACCAAATCTTTCTGCGTTCCCTTTTCATTAGGCTGCATCAAACAGTTTCACTCCTTCCTTCTTTACATTCGCATAAAATGGGTATACATCAACCCAGTTCTGGAAATGCTGTTGGCTTTTTGCTATCGGTTTAATATCAAGGTCATGATCCATATTGAAATCAAAAGTTTCTCCTGACAATTCATGGCGATACTGTTTAATATCTATGTCTGACAAGTCCAGGAGAATCATTATATCTATATCAGAATCTGCCTTATAATCTCCCCTTGCATAGGATCCATATAAAATTACTGTCTTTAAATGACTTCCATATATCTTCCGTAATATTTCGGTATACTGATCCAACAATATTTTTATTGTTACCGGCATAATGTTTTCTCCTTTCCTGCTTCGATACTTTTTTCTTTATTATAACCGAACCACCATATCTTTTCTACTGCTTTCTCACACTGTAAATTCATATTTTTCCCGCATTTGTCACAAGATTGTCACAGACTCCTGCCAATATGCCCGGAAAAGCGCGTATTTACGGCATTCTTTCAAAATTAATATCAAGCATTTTCTTTTTGCATATATTATCTTATATTATCTCTTTTTATAAATCAACAGCTCTGGATTTTCACCATCCTTCTCATATGTACATACCAGAATAAAATCCATACTTGC
>OGIO01002158.1_pt1 | contig 12782 bp, 9 predicted proteins | sample 1571841 | NCBI WGS metagenome assembly OGIO01 (sample SAMEA2582111, study PRJEB24529) | metagenome | biome: Human gut stool | place: China | collected 2011
ATACCCATTTTGTTCTCATGGTTTCCTACACTCAGGCCAGGAGTTCCCTTGTATACAAGGAAGGCTGAAATACCTTTTGTCCCCTGATCCTTGGCAGTCATAGCGGTAACTACAAAGAAATCAGCTACGCTTGCGTTGGTGATAAAGCACTTTCTTCCATTTAATACATATTCATCGCCCTCGCGGACTGCGGTAGTCTTTCCTGCACCTGCATCACATCCGGCATTCGGCTCAGTCAGGGCAAAGGAACCAAAGCCACCATTAATGATGATATCGCAGCATTTCTTTTTCTGCTCTTCATTTCCTGCTAAGAGCACCGGCTTTAATGCCAGGCCGTTTCCGTTTAAGGTAACTGCCACACCGGCATCGGCCCATGCGATCTGCTCCACGATAGCTGCCTGGTCCATATGATCCAGACCAAGTCCGCCGTACTCCTCCGGAACATCCATCATATGAAGCTGCATCTCAATAGCCTGATCGTAAATCTCCTTCGGCCACTCACCGGAAATATCGTATTCCTTTACCTGTTCCTTCACTTCGTTAATGCAGAAATCGCGGACATCCTTTAAAAGCTCCTTGCCATCTTCAGAAATAATGTAACTCATATCAATGATCCTCCCTTTCAGAAATAAGTTGTCATGAAAATCTGTATTTTAAGTTTCATAAATACCTTAGTAACTCCATGCTGAGGGATCAGATCCCCATCAGCACGCCTGCGTAGCAGATGATACCAGCCAGCACGCTAAACAATGCAAAGTATTTAAACACTGCACCGAGGATCTTACTCTCGGATCCTACTGCTCCGATCGCGCCAGCACCGATCGCAATACTCTGCGGGCAGACCATCTTGCCGATTCCGGCTCCGCATACGTTCGCCGCTGCCATCCAGGACGGGTCAAAGCCAAGCGATGCTGCAGTCTGGCTCTGAAGTCCGCCAAACAGTACACAGGTCGATGTTCCCGAGCCGGTTACAAACGCCCCGACTGCACCGATCAGCGGTGCAATGCACGGATACGCACTTCCCGCAACTGCCACCAGAAGGTTTGCAATATCGGAGATCATACCGCTATAGCTCATGATCTTCGCGGTTGCCATGACCGAGCAGATCGTAACGATCGTCTTCCAGTACTTTTTCAGTGTCTCCACCAGAACCTCTGCCATGGTACCAAACGTTGCTCCCTGTACCAGGCCTCCGGTCACTGCCGCAATGAAGATGATCACACCCGGTGTATTGATCCAGCTAAAGGAAAGCTTTCCGGCATTTTCTCCATTGTAAACTTGCACGGAGGTTTTGATCCCGGCGATCGCATTGTGGACCGGCGGGCACAGGTTTGAGGTTGCCATCAGTAAAATGAAGATCAGAACGAATGGGCACCAGGCTTTAAAGCCCTCTCCAATGGTAAAGCTGTGATTCTTTTCATCCGCTGCAACTTCGATGCAATACTCCGGATCTGCTTCCCGGTTCAATACCCTGGATGCCAGAACAATGCATACCATGGAGCAGATCGAACCGATGATGTCCGGAAGCTCCGGTCCAATGAAGCAGGCGGCTGCATACCATGGGATCAGGTAAGATAACGCTGCAACCAGGATCATCGGAACCATTCCTTTGAGAGCCTTGATGCTTCTTGCCCCGATCACAACCAGAAGGAACGGAGAAAGGAAAGCCAGAATACACTGGAGCATTGCCACATGGGTGGACAGTGCCATTGTTTCCACTCCTGCTACGGAAACCAGGGTTACCGTCGGAACTCCGACAGAACCAAAGGCGGTCGGCGTCGAGTTTACGACCAGGCAGCCAACAACTGCTCCGATCGGGTCAACCCCGATACCCGCCAGCATGGAGGCCGGAATTGCAACTGCGGTTCCGAATCCAGCCATACCTTCCATAAAGTTTCCAAATCCCCAGCCGATCAGAAGAAGTAACACTCGCTTGTCTCTGGAAACACTTGCTAACATCTTCTTAATATCTTCCATCGCGCCGGTCTTTAAGATCAGGTTATAGGTAAATAACGCTGCGATGATAACCAGACAGATTGGCCAGAGTGCATTCAGCACACCCTCCAGTGCCGCTGTTACCATTCCGGAAACCGGAAATTTCCAACAGGCTATAGACAAGACTGCGGTTAAGATCCAGGCGATCACACAGGCTTTGTGTCCCGGCATCTTCAAGATACTCAGCGCAACAACCAGCCACAGGATCGGAATCATGGCCAACAGAAACATCAAAAACATAGAAACACCTCCCAAATTTGCTAAATCAATATCAGCACTTACCCCTTTGCATTTTTTGATTTCTTTCGGAAATCCTTGTTACGTTTTTATGTCCCGCGGTCATTTTTGATAATCAGATTATATTCAGAGTGCTATTTTTGTTCAATATGTAACTTTTACAATTTTTTTTTGCTGTTTTTGGGCGTAATTTTCTTAACAAAGTATGATTGGTTGACCCACTTTAAAGGAATAGAATTGGAACAGTCAATTCATCAAAACATGCAGAAATCTTGACATTTCCATGCAAACATGTCGATATATACATATCATTTTACCTGTTTTTTCTGCCTCAAGCCTTCCTCAACAACTCTTATTCCGTTACCAATTTAACAACCACCTTTTTTCCGCTTTAGAATTTTCTATCATTTTTTGTCTTGTCGACAAGTACACAAGATTTTTGCACGGTTTTTTCCCCCTGTTTCGAGCATATTTTCATAGGTAAAAATGACGAATTTTTCAATTTGTACTCCTGTCTTTGTAACATGGCAGCATCCTGACACCTTCTAAAGAAATAAAAAAATGGCTGTTATGAAATGGATCAGCCAAAGCAATTCCATTCACAACAACCACTTTTTTATAATTCACGTAAGATCAATTCTGTAATTCCCTCATTCGCTCCCATGGTAATGCGCTTCACCTTCGGCTTGCGCCCGTAGCTGAACTCTTCACGGATCGCGCTGCGAATCCGGGTGCCGCCGTTATAGCCATGGATCACACGGATCTTATATACGGCATTTCCAGCCTGCTCGACCTTTTTCTGGACAGCTGCAACCGCTTCCTCCGTGCGCATCCCGTGTACATCAAATTCTATGATCGGACTGTTTATCATCTTGTTTTCTGCTCCTTGCGTTCCTTTTTATTTTCATACATGTGCTGGTCGGCCCGGGCTTTCGCATCGCAGATGCTTTCTTTCTCCAGAAGTTCTGCACTTCCATAGGAAACTCCCGGAAGAATCGTCACAATCTTTCTGCGTTTTTCCATAACCCAGTAAAATTTTTCCTTGCAGAGTTCTTCTTTTTCCACCTGCCACAAAAGCACACAAAATTCGTCACCGCCAATCCGGTAACAGTTTCCATAACGGCTATATGCTTTTTTCAGACACCCTGCAATCTCCCTGAGGCACCGGTCACCCGCCAAATGCCCATAGGTATCATTGATATTCTTGAAATCATCTACATCGAACACGATCAGCATCTTATCCTCTGCACGCAGGTTCAAGGTACGGTTCAGATAGCTTTTCTGGCTTAGCAGTCCGGTCAGGCCATCCAGCTGGTTCCACATTTCATTGCAGTACAGGAAAAAGAGCACTGCGATCAAGGTAACGCACAGCCATGTGATATGGACTGACGGAATCAGAACCTGTACCAGTGTTCCAACCGCAAGAAATCCGGCAAGTGCGTAGACCAATTTTCTTCCACGGTTCTGAAAGTTCTGCGCCATCTCCAGTGTATTGAATAAAAGATAGGCAATCCCCGCATAATGCATCAGCATATACACGCGGAATCCAGCTTCCCTGGAATAATGGTTTGCGGCATCCACCGAAAAGACCAGTCCTTTCGAAAACAAAGAAACCGTCAATACCACAAAATAGAATACTTCGATACCGATCGCAACACGGAGGCTTCCTTTCATGTGTTCAGACCTCTCCATCGTATAAACCAGACAGAGCGGCACCGCCGGAGTCAAGCCAAATCCAAGATAATTGGAAAGGATATTGACTGCGCGGAGCCAGACTGGTCCATCGTCCACCAAAACAGAGATCATCTCAAGGATTGAGATGCCTCCGATCAGAATGAAGGTAAAAAGAAATCCTCTTGTCTGTTTTGGATTCAAGGTCTCGCTCAGCTGCACTAATACACACATGAACACCAAAACAAAAAGATTAATGGCAGTTAAAATAAAAAAGTATAAGTCTGTCATGTTTATTCTCCAGAAGTAGCAGTACGTTCCATTCCTGCAGGATATCTCAACTATTTACTGCTCAAATCTGCCTTTCATTTTCACTTCCTGTTTCCACACAGCCACTTTACCGCGTGCAAACAGACTGTCAATGTTCAGGTCATTATCTAATACCAAAAGGTCGGCATCTGCGCCTTCTGCCACGCAGCCTTTCTTTCCTTCCTGTCCCAGTAAGACAGCCGGAGTGCTGGTTAAGAGCTTTAAGGCCTGCTCAAGCGGCATGCCCTCTCTTACCAGGATCTGGATGGTACGGTGCAGATATTTGGGAGATGCGTAGGTTAAGCCGATGCACTCGCCCTCTTCATTGAAGCGCGGCTGGCTTCCGAATGCGTCACTGGATAAGGTTACATGATCCAGATTTACGCCGTCGCGGTGTAAAAGCTCATAAAGCTTCATGGTATCCTCTTCGACTTCGACATCATCTGCGCCTGCGGTGCAGTCAATGTAGCCGCCACGTCTTACCAGCTCAGCACCTGCATCGATCAGGCCCGGATTGCGCAAGATGTGGGTCGGAAGCAGATTCTTTGCCGGTACATCGGAATGATCCAGTACATAGAAAATTGGATCCAGCTTTCCGTCCCCGTCACCCATATGCATGGTGACAAGCCCCGGCGTATTGCTAAGTAAACCCGCTCTGCGTGCTGCAGTTGCCAGGGCGATCAGCTCTTCGCCACCCGGATTGGAGCTTCTGTGATCGGATACTGCTACCTTTACACCGATCATCGGCGGAACCAGAATGATGTCGCGCTCCACGCTGCCGGTCAAGGTGGTCGGCGGATAGCCGTAGGAGCTGGTCAGGGTGTAGACAGTCATGCCCTCTTCAGTCAGGGCGCGGGCCTTTGCAACCAGGTTTTCCACGCTGCGGGTTACGCCATCGGTTCCGAGCAGTCCGACTACCGTGGTGATTCCGTTCTTGAAAAATTCGCTGAGCTGAGATTCCGGCACACGGGAAGCCGGTCCCTGCTCACCGCCGCCTCCGGTGATGTGTACGTGCATATCAATGTAAGCCGGTGCAAGGATTTTTCCTTCCAGGTCATAGGTTTCCACTCCCGGAAACCCCTCATAACCTTCGATCGTATCCTGCATCAGAAGAACCTTCTCTCCTTCGATCAAAAGATCCTTTTTGCCCAGTTTTTCTGGTGCGTAAACTTCTGCATTTTTCAGTAACTTGATCATAATGTCTGCTCTCCTTTAAAACTCTTAGTTCGTTTCAAATGTTCCCTTTACCAGTGCTTTTCCATGCTCTACCATTTTTCTGCCCCGCGCAAACACGGTATCAACCAAAAACTCCTCATCCAAAAACAGGATATCCGCGTCGCTTCCCGGGCGGATACAGCCTTTTTTCGGGTACAGACCATTGGCTCTAGCCGGATTGGCCCCGCAGATCTTCATAGGACGCAGTCAGCATATAGGCACTGATTCCTTCTGTTTCCAGACCACGCACCTTTGCAAGCAGCGGTTCCGGGTGACGCCCGGTTCCATCGGTTCCAAGAACTCCGATCACATGAACATGCTGGTCTACATAACCCGGAATCACCGTTTTCCCTTCTGCAGAAACAACTTCCACCGGAGCAGAAAGTTCCGGTGGATCGATGTGTTCTGCCACAGAAAATACTTTTTCATCTACGATCAGGATATCACGGATTCCTTTTGGATCCGGATCATACAGATTCGCGTTTTTAATCAAAAGCACTCTGGACATCGTATTTAGTTCTCCTTTTTCTTCTCATCATCGAGCTTGGCAATACCAAATCCGGTAAAGCCCCAGATGATTGCAAAAATCCAGCCGGTGTAGCACAGGATTGCCCATGGAAGGTAATCCAAAGTCTCTACGCCAAGGGTGGAAGCCATGTAAGCACCTGCTGCGGACCACGGGATCAGCGGTACGACTACAGTACCAGCATCCTCCAGGGTACGGGACAGGTTCTTGGCTGCCAGTCCGCGCTCTTTGTAAGCGTCACGGAACATCTCGCCCGGGATCAGGATAGAAAGGTAAGAGTTACCGGTTGTCAGTGCCATAGTGATACATGCTGCAACGGTTGCAGTAATCAGCGCACCAGTGCTCTTTGCCACGCTTAAGATCTTCTGAAGCACAACATCCAGGCAGCCTGCCTTACTCATGATACCTGCAAAGCAGAATGCGCAGAATACCAGAAGTGTGGTGCTCATAATGCCGTTCATACCGCCGCGGTTTAACAGCTTGGTTACTGCCTCAGAGCAAGTCTCTGTGTCGAAGCCTGCGCGGTGGATCATGGATACGTTAAAACCGTTTACGGTTGCTTTCAGCACATCGCCTAATTCCACGTGCTGAATGAAGATTCCCTCAACACCTGCTACGAAAGTAGAAAGAAGCATAACCGGAATGGTTGGCTTCTGAAGCAGGGAGCCGCCCAGCACGATCACTACCGGAATGATGATCAGCAGGTTCCAGCTGTACATGGAAGAAAGCTGGCTTAATAAAGTAGTAACGGTGTCAGAAGTAATATCTGCGCTTACATCTGCGTTCATACCAACAATGGCATATACCACCAGGGAAACAATGGTTGCCGGTACGGTGGTGTAGAACATATGTCCGATATGCTCGTACAAGGTGCTTCCTGCCGCGATCGGAGCCAGGTTTGTGGTATCGGACAGCGGAGACATCTTATCGCCGAAGTAGGAACCTGCAATACATGCACCTGCAGTTGCCGGAAGGGAAACGCCAAGGGCACTTGCAATTCCCATGAGTGCAACACCCATGGTCGCAACGGAACCCCAGGAGGTACCGGTAACAACGGATACCACTGCCTCGATCAGAAATGCGGTAACCAGCATGAATTTCGGGTTTACGATCTGTACGCCGTAATAAATCATAAGCGGAATGGTTCCGGCTGCCATCCATGTGCCGACCATGGCACCAACGCAAACCAGGATCAGGATTGCAGGCATGCCTTTTGCGATCTTGGTGCAGATCTCATCCATCATCTCGTCCCAGGTCACACCAACGCGGAATGCAATGAATGCCGCGATCGCTGCTACCATGATCAGAAGCGGCTCTGTGCTGTAGCCAAATACGCCCTTTCCGATCGTTAAGATCAGAAGCAATTTCTTTTTGCTTTCTAACTTTCTTTTTCCCGTTCTTCCAGAAGCCGGCTGATCTTGGAGACAAACAGGTCAAACGCTACGTCGTTTTTACCACTGTTGATGACAACATCAGCCTTGGAACGGGTCGGCTCTACATAGAGATAATGCATCGGTTTTACTGTGGTCAGATACTGCTCAATGATTCCATTCAGATCACGGCCACGCTCCGATACGTCTCTGGAAATGCGGCGCAGGATACGCTCATCCGCATCGGCTTCCACGTAAACCTTGATGTCGAGAAGGCTTCTTAAGCGCTCATCAGCCAGAAGCAGAATTCCCTCTACGATAATGATCGGCTTCGGGTCGATCCGGACTGTTTCGTTGGAACGGTTATGCTGGCTGTAATCATATACAGGGCTCTCGATCGATCTTCCTGCCTTTAACTCCTTTAAGTGTTCGATCAAAAGATCGGTCTCCAGAGAATCCGGATGATCATAATTTACCTTCACACGTGTCTCGAACGGAACTCCGTCCTGGCAGCGGTAATAGTTATCGTGGTACAAAACCGCCACATCGTCCCCAAAATAGCTCTTGATTCTGTTTGTAAAGGTAGATTTACCTGAGCCGGATCCACCGGCAATTCCGATTATGATGCTCTCCATGTTCTTTTCCCTTCCGTATCGTTTATTTCTGAACCGGTTTGATTCCAAATTCCTCCGGCATAAAGCGCGGGCAGATGTTTTCCGAAGTAGTAATGACCGTAGAAGCCAGACGTGTGCCAATACTGCAGGCTTCTGCCATGGTCTTTCCATAGGTGAGACCCATGCAGACTCCGGCAAAAAATGCATCACCGGCTCCGGTCGTATCGACAACATCGACCTTCAGTGCCGGAACAAAGCCGCGGTTTCCGTGGCTGTCCGCGTAGACTGCGCCCTCTCCGCCCATGGTCACAACCATGCGGGAAATCCGTGCGGACTTGATACGGTCTGCCAGAATATCTGCCATTTCCTGCGGAGTCTTGTTCTCATAATCTTCCGAAAACAGAATGCCTGCCTCCTGCTGGTTGCAGACAAAACAGGAGGTCTTTCTTAAGAAATCACGGCGCTCTACTGCGATCGTCATGTTGGACACCAGGGCATATACATCTTTGTTATATTTTTCAGCATACTGGAAGATTTTTTTCATGATATCCTTATCCAGATCGATCTCTACCGCAATGCTGTCTGCATCTTTGAAGATTTCATCGCCCTGCTCGTCTAAAATATTCCCAATCGGTGTAAGGTCCGGCCGTTTGGAAACCGATGCCACCACATCTCCCTCATGGTCAAATACAGCCAGCCAGGTTCCCATGCCATCCGGAAGTTTCCGGATATACTTGGTGTTTACTTTATGGCGGTCCAGTTTGCGGATGATATCCTCTCCCATCGAGTTGTCATCCACCAGGCTGACAAAGGTTGGCTTCAATTCTACATTCGCAATATCCTCTGCTACATTTCTGGATACCCCACCATGGTTCTGTACGATGATACCGGCATTTCGTCCGGATGGGATATACGGGGATGTGGAATACCCCTTAAGGTCCATAAATACAGCACCGATCACTACAATTCCCATCTTTTTGTTTCTCACTTTCCCTTTATTTGATACTATACCACTGCTTACGCGCTGCGCAGACAGCAGATATCTTGATTTCGATTTTACATCAATTTAATACTTAATTATAACCAGGAAGACCTGTGGTTGTAAATCCCTTTTGCACATTCTGTCGAAAAATGTTGTATGGCAAAGAAACCATCTCCCTGCAAACCAAGCATTCTGTGCCTCTTTTAGAAATCAAACAGCGACAGCTGGTTGCTCTCCGGCAGATCTCCTAAAAGTCCCAGATCGTTCATCAGGTCGCAGATCGTCTTACTGACCTTGGTACGGTTTCTGAAATCCTCGCGCGATAAGAACGGACCATCCTTCGCCGCGTAAACCACACCCTCCGCTGCATTCAGGCCCAGACCTGCGATGCTGCTTAAAGATGGCATCAGCTTTCCGTCGATCACCTGGAAACGGTCTGCCTGGGCACGGTAAATGTCGATTGGCATAAAATCAAAGCCACGCGCATACATTTCCTGGACGATACGCATATCGCGCAGGGTATCCTGCTCGGCCTTTGAGAGCGAGTCCGCTCTCTTTTTAAAGTCCGCCAGATGGTATTCCAGCTTATCACGTCCCAGACACATCAGCTCATAAGAAAATCCGTTCGCGCGGATACTGAAAAATGCCGCATAGTAAGCCAGCGGATAGAAAACCTTACAGTACGCCACACGCCATGCCATCATAACGTATGCCGCCGCATGCGCCTTCGGGAACATGTACTTGATCTTTAAGCAGGAGTCGATGTACCACTGCGGAACATCGTGCTTTTTCATTTCTTCGATCCACTCCGGTTTCAGTCCCTTACCCTTTCGCACGCTCTCCATGATGGTGAAGGAGAGTCCCTCCTCCAGTCCCATCTGGATCAGATACACCATGATATCATCTCGGCAGCAGATTGCTGTCTGAATGGTGGCTTGCCCGCTTAAGATGAGGTCCTTCGCGTTGCCCAGCCATACATCGGTACCATGTGCCAGTCCGGCAATGCGGACCAGGTCAGAAAAATATTTCGGCTGCGCGTCAAGTAACATCTGCATCGCAAAGTCCGTACCAAACTCCGGGATTCCAAGCGCACCAAGCTTACAGCCGCCGATGTCGTCCGGCGTGATGCCTAAAGCAGAGGTGTTCTGGAACAGGGACATGACCTCCGGAGAATCCAGCGGAATATCTTTTACCGGGTCCAGGCCGGTTAAATCCTGCAGCATACGGATCATGGTCGGGTCCTGATGTCCTAAAATATCAAGCTTTAGCAGGTTATGGTCGATCGAATGGTAATCGAAATGTGTGGTCACCGTGGAGGTCGTCATATCGTTTGCCGGGCGCTGGACCGGGGTAAAGGAATAGATTTCCTCCCCGATCGGCAGTACGACAATACCGCCCGGATGCTGGCCGGTCGTCCGGCGTACACCGACGCAGCCCTGCACAATGCGGTCGATCTCGCAGTTTCGCTTATGGATACCGCGCTCCTCGTAATAGCGCTTTACAAAACCAAACGCAGTCTTATCTGCAAGCGTACCGATGGTCCCTGCACGGAAGGTCTGGCCTTTTCCGAAGATAACCTCGGTATAATCATGCGCCTTACTCTGGTACTCACCCGAGAAGTTTAAATCGATATCCGGCTCCTTATCGCCCTTAAATCCCAGGAAAGTCTCGAACGGGATATCAAAGCCCTGTTTTGTCATCATGGTGCCGCACTTCGGGCAGCGCATATCCGGCATATCACAGCCGGCCATACCGGAGAATTTCTTTACATCCGCAGAGTCAAAATCCGAATAATGGCATTTCGGGCACAGGTAATGCGGGCTTAGCGAATTTACTTCTGTGATACCTGCCATGTTCGCCACGAAGGAAGAACCTACGGAACCACGGGAGCCAACCAGATAGCCATCCTCATTCGACTTCCATACCAGCTTCTGTGCGATGATATACATCACGGCGAAACCATTGGAAATGATGGAGTTCAGCTCCTTTTCCAGACGCGCTGATACGATCTGCGGCAGGTCTTCCCCATACATCTCATGGGCCTGGTCGTAACAGATCTTACGCAAAGTCTCATCGGAATTTTCAATGACCGGCGGGCACTTATCCGGGCGCACCGGCGAGATCTTCTCACACATGTCCGCGATCATGCGGGTGTTGGTAATGACAACCTCTTCTGCCTTATCCGGGCCGAGGTATTCAAATTCCTTCAGCATCTCCTCTGTCGTTCTTAAATACAGCGGAGCCTGCTGGTCGGCATCGGTAAAGCCCTGTCCGGCCATCAGGATACGGCGGTAAACCTCATCCTCCGGATTTAAGAAATGCACGTCACAGGTGCCGCAGACCGGCTTTCCAAGCGTTTCACCAAGCTTTATAATGCGGCGGTTTAAATCTTTTAAGTCTTCTTCAGTCTTGACCGGACTCTTTTCATCGCGCAGCATAAATGCGTTGTTTCCAAGCGGCTGGATCTCCAGGAAATCGTAAAAATTCGCGATCTTGACAATATCCGCCTCCGGAAGTCCGCGAAGCAGTGCCTGGTACAGTTCTCCCGCCTCACAGGCAGAGCCGATGAGCAGGCCTTCCCGGTACTGGCTCAGCACACTCTTTGGAATACGCGGACGCTTTGCGAAATAATCGATATGGGACCAGGACACCAGACGGTATAAGTTGATACGGCCCACCTCATTTTTTGCAATGATGATGATGTGGTTGGTCGGCAGCTTCTTGATCATGTCCGCGCTGAGCGTACTCATGCGGTTTAACTGCTCCAGATCCTCTATGCCGCGTTCCTTTAACATCTCAATGAATTTTACAAAAATTTCTGCGGTACAGCCTGCATCATCGACTGCCCGGTGATGATTCTCCAAAGAAATATTCAAAGCCTTTGCGACGGTATCCAGCTTAAAACGATTTAAATTCGGCAAGAGATGTCTTGCAAGCGCCACCGTGTCCAGGACCGTCGGGTCAAACGGCAGACCGAGCAGCATGGCATTCTGGGCGATAAAGCTCACATCGAAGGATGCATTGTGCGCCACCAGGCTGCAGCCCTCGCAGAATTCCAGAAACTGCGGCAGGATCACGTCGATTTTCGGTGCCGGGAGGACCATGTTGTCGTTGATGCCCGTCAGCTGCTCAATCTCAAACGGGATCGGCACATCCGGGTTGACAAAGGTACTGAACTTATCGGTGATCACGCCCTTTTCTACCTTCACCGCACCGATCTCGATGATCTTATTTTTCTCCGGGCTAAAGCCGGTGGTCTCGATATCGAACACCACAAAGGAGTCCGCAAAGGTCTGGCCCCTGGCGTTTTCTACCAGCTCCTTCATATCGTCAACCAGGTAGCCTTCCACACCGTAGAGCATCTTAAACGGATCGTTTTTATCCAGCGCATGGCTGGCCTCCGTGAAGGCCTGCACGCAGCCATGGTCAGTCACTGCCAGCGCTTCCATTCCCCACTCCTTGGCTTTTTTGATGATGCTCGCCACATCGGACACACCATCCATATCGCTCATCTTGGTATGGCAATGCAGCTCCACGCGCTTCACCGGACTGTGGTCCATACGTTTGCTGGTGAAATCTTCTGCTTTCTTAATACCGCGCACAGAACCGATCGTCAGTTCGCCGTCAAACCGGTCGATCGTTGTCATGCCGCGCAGACGGATGAAGGTTCCCGGCTTGATCGCCGCATTTAGATCTTCCAGCGTATCTTCATTCGCAAAGACTTTTACGGTAATGGTATCGGTAAAATCCGTAATGTGGAAAATGATAATGGTCTTTCCGCTGCGCAGCTCCCTGCTGTCCTTATCTATGTGGATTGCCCATAAATGCCACGCAAAGATATTAATTCTTATACATTTAGGCAA
>OGIO01002159.1_pt1 | contig 12772 bp, 9 predicted proteins | sample 1571841 | NCBI WGS metagenome assembly OGIO01 (sample SAMEA2582111, study PRJEB24529) | metagenome | biome: Human gut stool | place: China | collected 2011
AATCCCAGTGGATCTTCGGTGGTGACGGATGGGCTTACGATATCGGATTCGGTGGTGTTGACCATGTTCTCGCAAGTGGACGTGACATCAACGTTATGGTATTCGATACAGAGGTTTATTCTAACACAGGTGGACAGTCTTCCAAGTCTACACCTACAGGTGCTATCGCTCAGTTCGCTGCAGGCGGTAAAGAGACTAAGAAGAAAGATATGGCTTCCATCGCTATGAGCTATGGCTATGTATACGTTGCTCAGATCTCCATGGGTGCTGACTTCAACCAGACTGTAAAAGCTATTGCAGAGGCTGAGGCTTATCCGGGACCATCTCTGATCATCGCTTATGCTCCATGTATCAACCATGGTATTAAGAAAGGTATGGCAAAAGCTCAGACAGAGGAAGAATTAGCAGTTAAGGTTGGATACTGGCATAACTTCAGATTCAATCCTGCAGCTGAAGGAAACAAGTTCTCTCTTGATTCCAAGGCTCCGAGCATGGAAGATTATCAGGCATTCCTTGACGGTGAGGTTCGTTACAACTCTCTGAAACGTCAGAATCCTGAGAAGGCTGCAAGACTGTTTGCTAAGAATGAGGCTGAGGCTAAGGCTAGATTTGAATATCTGCAGAAGCTGATCGCTCTTCATAGTGCTGAATAATCTTTTCGGTTTTTGAACGATTGTTAAACAATATTATAAAATGAACAGATTGAGCTGTTTATTGTGTCCAGACGATATATGTGGGCCGCGGTACTTTTGTATCGCGGCTCTTTTTATGTGTTAGAACAAGGGGGACGCCGGAAAATGACAGAACATCTGAGGCTCAGTCTCGGAACCATGTAATTTCTAAGTATTTGAAAATCCGCTAAAAACATTCAGAGATTGCTCAAACTCGCTTCGCTCAAACAGTGAGCAATTTCTGAATAACGCGGCTTCCCAAATACTAAGAAATTACATGAACCCTCGAGATTCGCCTCAGATGTTCTGTCATTCCCCGGCTGGTTGTTGGCTGATTTAACCGAATCAAGTAAGTCTCCTGCGGAGGTTGCGAAAAACAATATAAACAATAAAATAATGTTGGCTATAAATTTGACAAGTATTGGATATTTGTCTATAATCAGTGAGAACTTTATAACTCGGTTTAGAATGATAGAATATAAAGGAGCGGTTATGAGGAGATTTGTGAGCAGGGATAGTAAGAAGGATTTCTACTTATTATATACGCTGGTTTTTGGGGTTATTGCGGGGTTTGTTTATTTTCAGTTTGCGGGTAATGGGAAGTCTTTGGTGTGGAGTCATGATGGGATTCCGCAGCATTTGAATTCTCTGGCGTATTATGGGCGATATCTGAGGGAGGTTCTGCATACGGTTTTTGTGGAGCATAAGCTGGAATTGCCTATGTGGGATATGAATATCGGGTATGGTTCGGATATTCTTACAACTTTGCATTATTATGTGATCGGGGATCCGCTGACTTTGTTGTCTGTGTTTGTGCCGGTGGATAAGACGGAGGTTTTGTATGAGGTTCTGATTTTTCTGAGGATTTATCTGGCGGGGATTTCTTTTAGTGTTTTTTGTTTTTATCATAAGAATCCGAAGCAGGCGACGTTTATGGGGACGTTGATCTATATTTTTGCGGGATGGACGATTTATGCGGCTATGAAGCATCCGTATTTTTCCAATCCTATGATTTATCTGCCGCTGGTTCTGATGGGGATTGATAAGATTTATAAGAGGGAGAAACCATGGCTGTTTATCTGGGCGACTGCGGTTTCGGCTATGTCGAATTTCTATTTCTTTTATATGATCTGTATTTTTATGTTTATTTATGCGGCTTTCCGGTATTTTGGGATTTTCAGTGAGAGAAGTGTGAAGGATGTTCTGGGATGGCTGGTGAAGTTTATCGGCTATTATGCGGTGGCTTTGATGATCGCGGCGGTTATTTTTCTTCCGGTGGTCATGACGATTTTTGGTACGGACAGGTTTCAGGCTGAGAATTATGTGCCTCTTTTATATGATAAAATTTATTATGAGAAGTATCTGGGTGATCTGATCGGGGAGAATATGATCCAGTGGGGGGTTGCCGGGTATTCTGCTGTTGCTATGGCGGGTGTGTTTGTGCTTTTTTCCAGGAAGAAGAAGTATCTGGATCTGAAATTAGGATTTGGGCTGTTGAATCTGTTTTTGCTGGTGCCTTTTGCAGGGCATGTGCTCAATGGTTTCTCTTATGTGTCCAACAGGTGGATCTGGGCTTATGGGATGATGATCGCGTATATTTTCGTGAAGGCATATCCTGAGCTGTTTACTCTGACTGTGAGGGAAAAGAAGAAGATTTTTGTCATGACGGTGGCGTATTGTGTGCTGGCTCTGTTTGCGAAAGCTGCCAGAACGCAGAGAAATATGGCAGGTGTGCTGGTTCTGGTATTGGCTGTGTTTACGGTTACTTCTTTTGGAAATATTTTTCTGCAGGGGAAGTATATGTGCGGGCTTCTCAGTGCTTTGCTTGTGGTGAGCATTATGTTGAATGTTTCTTATCAGTATTCTTATGAGAAGGATTATCTGTCAGAGTTTGCAGCCGAAGAGGAGTCGCTGGATAAGCTGGAGTCGAATACGGATAAGGCGGTTCTTGCTGCCGGGGATTCAAGTGTCTATCGTTATGACCAGTATGGGGCATTGCCCTATGATAATACTTCTATGTATATGGGTACGAACAGTACTGCTTATTATTTCAGTCTTGCAAACAGCAGTATCAGTGATTTTTTCAGTGAAATGTATCTGAATACGCCATGGGAGCAGCATTATGAGAATCTGGACGGAAGGACGATCCTGGACAGGCTGGCTTCGGTGAAGTATTTTGTGATAAGTGGTGATAATTTCCGCTATCTTTCCTATGGATATAATAAAGAGAAGGGCTCTGCAGGAAAGGGAAAAAGTGAGTGCAGGGCTTATGAGAATGAGAATGCACTGCCTCTGGGTTATACTTATGACAGTTATATTCCTGAATCGGAATATGAGAAAATGGATGTGGTAAAAAAGCAGCAGGCTTTGATGGACGGTGTGGTGCTTGAGGAGAGTACACTGCCTGAGGCATCTGTTGATGCTGATAATGAGAATATCCAGTATCGTATGGAGACAGGGGATGGTTGTGCTCTGTCTAAGGGAGCAATCAGGGTGACGAAGGAAGGGGCGCAGCTGAAGCTTGTGTTCCATGGTCTTACGGACAGTGAGAATTACCTGATTGCAGATAATCTGGATTATGACAGTCTTTCACCGAGAGAACTGATTGGTAACAGTCAGTGGAAGAAGATGTCTGAGTATGACAAAAATAAGGTTCTTGATGAGGACAGCCGGTGGCGATACTGGAAGGAATCAAAGGAAGCGGCTATGACAGTCAGCTCCAATGATGTGACCAAGACCATAAAGATTTTTACGGATAAGTATAATGCCTACAGTGGACGGCATGATTTTCTCTGCAATATGGGATATTCCAGATCAGGAGTTCGTACTATGACGATCACCTTTGCCAATACGGGTGTTTATACCTATGATAAATTAAGGGTTGTGAGTCAGCCGGTGCAGGGGATTGAAGAAAAAACTGTGAAGCTGGGTGAAGAGGCTCTCGAGAATGTAAAAATGGGAACGAATGAGATTACAGGGGATATCAGTGTTTCCGAAAAGAAAGCTCTTGTGTTGTCTGTTCCGTACAGTAAGGGATTTACGGCTTATGTGGACGGGAAAGAAACGAAGCTTCAGAAGGCGAATACCATGTTTATGGCTCTGGAACTGGAACCTGGTTCACATGAGATACGCCTTACATATTGCACACCTTATCTGAAAGCGGGAATGCTTCTTTCTGTTCTGGGGCTGGTTATATATGTAATGTTGGTGTTCAGGAAGAAAAAGTAATCCAAATTCCATTGCTTCAGGAAAGTCTGGAATGAATTTGAGTCTCGTTACTGAGAACGAAGAGAACAGTAATATACGTGCTACTATCCTGTGAAGTGTTTGACACACTGGAGCATGCAGATTGTTGGAATGGACATTTCTGTAAATTTGTGTATAATAAAGTAGAAATAAGAATTGCAGGAGCTGTAAAGTGCTTAGGAGTAAAATACCTTTTGCCCCTGACATTATAGAAAATATTTACAGGAATAACAGACAGTGAATGAGAAATTAGTCTGTTGTAAATGAATGAAACAAAATGAGGAATGACATCATGAGTAAATTATCAGTGGTACTTCCGGCATATAATGAGGAGCTGATGGTTGGGAAAACCTGTCGGGTGCTGGCGGAAGTTCTTACAGAAGCGAAGATTCCCTATGAGCTGGTGGTTGTAAACGATGGTTCCGGCGACCGGACATGGGAAGAAATTCAGAAGGCAGGAGAGAGGGATGCGAATGTGACAGGCGTTCTTTTTTCCAGAAATTTCGGAAAGGAAGCAGCGATTTTTGCAGGACTGGCGCAGGCCTGTGGAGATGTGGTGGCTGTCATGGACTGTGACCTGCAGCATCCGCCGCAGACACTTCTTGAGATGTACAGGCTGTGGCAGGAAGGCTATGAAGTGATCGAGGGCGTGAAGGCAGACAGAGGAAAAGAGGGCTTTTTACATAAAGAATGTGCAGGATTTTTCTATGATATCATGTCTAAGGCAACTAAGGTGAATATGAAGGATGCCTCGGATTTTAAGATGATGGACAGGAAAGCTGTGGACAGTATTCTGTCTATGCCTGAGAGGAATATGTTCTTTCGGGCTACCTCTTCCTGGGTGGGATATAAGACTACCAGTGTGGAATTTGAGGTGCAGGAGAGAGAGGCCGGCGTTTCCAAGTGGTCTCCGTGGTCTTTGGTGAAATATGCGTTCACAAATATAGTGGCATTTACTACTTTTCCGCTGCAGTTTGTTACAATCACAGGAGCGATATGTTTTATCTGTTCGCTGGTACTTATGGTCTATTCGCTTGTGCAGTATTTTACAGGTTCTGCAGTGGAAGGTTATACCACCCTGCTGATGGTGCTGCTTCTGGTGGGAAGTGCCATGATGATCAGTCTTGGGATCATTGGATATTATATTTCCAAGATTTATGAAGAAGTAAAGCGCAGACCGAGATATATTATTTCAAAAGTAATTAAGAATGGAAATATACAGGACTGAGAGGATATATTTTATGAAGCAATGGATCAGAAAAATGTATGAAAGTTCCGTTATCCGCTATATTTTCTTTGGCGGATGTACCACTATGGTAAATCTGGTCAGCTTTTTCATTCTCAGAAAGCTGAAGGTGGAGCTGAATATCGCCAATATTATTTCGATCATCCTGGCGATCCTGTTTGCCTATGTGGTAAATTCGAAGTATGTTTTTCAGGATAAATGCGAGACATTGAAGGATCATGTTCAGCCATTCTGCAAATTTGTCAGTGCCAGACTGGTCACTATGGTGATCGAGGTTGGCGGTGTATGGCTGCTGGTGTCAGTGATGGGGCTTAATGATATGATCGGGAAATTCCTGACACAGTTTATTGTGTTGATACTGAATTATGTATTCAGTAAATTTTTTGTGTTTACAACAGGGAAATCAAAATAATGAAGGAAAAGAGAGGGAAAACTCATGACTCTGGAAGAAGCTATTGCAAAGATTAAGCCATTAGATCACAATGCCATGGAGATTGCACAGAAAAGATGGGACAGTATTGCGAAACCACTGCATTCTCTTGGAAAACTGGAGACTCTTTTGATCCAGATCGCGGGAATTACAGGAAACGCAGAGGTGGATCTTTCCAGGAGAGGTCTGATCGCCATGTGCGCGGATAATGGCGTGGTAGAAGAGGGTGTGACACAGACCGGACAGGAAGTTACTGCCATCGTTGCCGAGAATTTTCTGAAATATGACACATCTGTCGGTGTGATGTGTAAGCAGAACCATGCGGAGATTTTTCCGGTGGATATGGGGATGGTGACGGACACAAAAGTCCGCACAGACCATAAAATTGCCTATGGTACACAGAATATGACCAAGGGTCCTGCCATGACAAGAGAACAGGCTGTAAAGGGGCTTGAAGCGGGCATTGACATGGTAAGGGAACTGAATGATAAGGGCTACCGGATTCTGGCAACAGGGGAAATGGGAATCGGAAATACAACCACCAGCAGTGCAGTTGCTTCTGTGTTATTGAAACAGCCGGTGGAAGAGATGACAGGGCGCGGCGCAGGTCTGACCAGCGAGGGACTTGTGCGCAAGATTAATGCGATCAAAAAAGCCATTGCATTAAATGAACCGGATCCTGAGGATGCCATTGATGTTCTGGCAAAGGTAGGCGGTCTTGATATCGCTGGAATGGCAGGTGTCTTTCTGGGAGGTGCGGTTTATGGTATTCCTGTAGTCATGGACGGATTTATTTCCTGTGTTTCTGCGCTGATCGCCATGCGTATCTGCCCGGCTGCGAGGGATTATATTCTTGCATCCCATGTATCAAAAGAGCCTGCTGCCCATCTGATCCTTGAGAATATGGGGAAAGAGGCAATCATTCATGCGGATATGTGTCTGGGCGAGGGAACCGGAGCAGTAGCTTTATTCCTAATCCTTGATCTGGCAGCAGCGGTTTATCATTCTATGAGTACTTTTGACGATATCCATGTGGAACAGTATGAGGAGCTGAAATAATGCTGACGCTTGTGACAGGGGGAAGCGGGAGCGGAAAATCCGCTTTTGCGGAAGACAGGGTGCTTTCTTTCGGGGATGCACAGAGGATTTATATAGCGACCATGCACCCTTTTGATGAAGAGAGCCATAAAAGGATCGAGAGACACCAAAAGATGCGTGCAGGAAAAGGTTTCGAGACAGTTGAGTGCTATACAGGGCTCAAAAATGTGAAACTGCCTGCCGGATGTGTGGTGCTTCTGGAATGTATGTCGAATCTGGTGGCAAATGAAATGTTTGAAGAGCAGGGAGCCCATGACCGGACAGTTTCGGAAGTTACAAAAGGGATTGAGAATCTGCTGGAACAGGCTGCTCATGTGGTAATTGTTACAAATGAGATTTTTTCAGATGCGGTTGTGTTTGATGGAGATATGGATTCTTATCTGGAATATCTGGGAAAAATCAATCAGGCTGCTGCGCAGAGAGCTGATGAAGTGGTGGAAGTTATATATGGGATACCAGTCTTTCACAAATCCACAGATACCTGCAGCAATCTTTGCAAATAATACATTTGACAGGATTGACATACTATGAAAAAGAGGAATTGATCAATGAAATCTTTATGGAATAATTTTAAGGTGGCATTTGCCATGTTTTCTAAGATTCCCATGCCACGCGCTGACTGGACAAAGGAAAACATGAAGTATATGTTCTGTTTTTTTCCGTTTATCGGAACTGTGATCGGCGGGCTGACTATGCTGGTGGCGTATCTGGGACTTCGGTTTGGGTATCAGCCGGGATTCGTGACAGCAGTGTTGGTGCTGGTACCTGTATTTGTGACAGGCGGGATCCATGTGGATGGTCTTTTGGATACTTCGGATGCCCTGAGTTCCTGGCAGGAGAGAAGCAGAAGGCTGGAGATTCTTAAGGATTCCCATGCAGGTGCTTTTGCCGTTATTACTGCGGCGGTATATTTCATTGCCTGGTACGGCGCGTACAGTCAGTTGTTTAACAGTGCAGAGAATATGAGGGCGATCGGAATTCTGAGCCTTGGATTTATGGTTTCCAGATGTCTGTCAGGAATCGGAGTTATTACCTTTCCGAAAGCAAAGGCAGACGGTACAGTTGCTGAGTTTTCCAGAAATTCTTCAGATGTGCTTTCGAGAAATGTGCTGATCGTCTATCTGGTGCTTCTGGCTGCGGGAATGATCTTGATCCGGCCTGTATGGGGAAGTCTGGCTTTTGTGGGAGCTTTGCTGATTTTCTGGTATTATCATCATATTGCGATGAAGTACTTTGGCGGGACAACCGGGGATATTTCGGGATTTTTTCTTTGTATCTGTGAAGTTGGGATGGCATTGATCCTGGCGGTGGTTTCTAATTTTTGAGGAGAAGAGTATGGAAATGATAATCGGCGGTGCATATCAGGGAAAGACTGAATATGCCAGGAAACAGTATCCACAGTTAAGGTGGAGTGACGGCGGTTCTGTCACAGAGGAGGAACTGATGAATGCTCAGGGTGTGACTGGTTTTCAGCAGTATATCCGCAGTGAACTGGAGAATGGAAAAGATGTGTCAGATCTTGCGGAAAAAATCATCTGTAAGAATCCGGATATTGTCCTTGTCTCTCAGGAAGTAGGGTACGGGGTTGTACCTGTGGATGCTTTTGACAGAAAATACAGAGAGGCTGTAGGGCGTGTATGTACGAAGCTGGCAGCATACAGCCATAAGGTGACGCGCGTGATCTGCGGGATTGGAACGGTGATCAAAGATGATTAAATTATGGCTGATCAGACATGGAAAAACAGAAGGAAATAAACTTTCCAGATATATCGGCACAACGGATGAGCCGTTATGTCAGGAGGGAACAGAGTTTCTGCATAAGATGGATTATCCGAAGGTTCAGGCGGTTTATGTAAGTCCTCTGAAACGATGCGTGCAGACAGCAGAGATTCTTTTTCCGGGAGAGCCGGTACATATTATTGAAGAGCTGGCAGAATGCGATTTCGGAGAGTTTGAAAATAAGAACTATAAAGAGCTGGAAGGTAATCCGCACTATCAGGAATGGATTGACAGCAACGGTACTCTGCCTTTTCCGGGAGGAGAAAGCAGGGAGGGGTTTAAAAGCAGAAACCTGAGAGGATTTGACAGGGTTGTGTCCGGATGTATCCGCAGCCATGTGGCAGAGGCGGCACTTGTCATCCATGGCGGTACGATCATGAATATCATGGAAGAGTATGCAGATATACAGAAACCATTTTATGAGTGGCATGTGAGAAATGGCGGCGGCTATGAGGTGGAGCTGGATGAGAATCTCTGGAAGAATGGACGAAAACAGCTCAGGGTTAATTCTACGATTATGGAAGGATAACTCTCCTATCTTACAAAAATTGTTGACAAACCTGAAAATTTGTCATAAAATCAGTTTCATCAGAAAACAGGAAAACTAAAAAAGAACGAGGTTGTTCATTGTCATCAATGACTGCCCCGTTCTTTTTTTATCTGTTCACCGGAGATAGTATAAAACCTAAAAAAAATTTGAAAAACCAAAAAGTTTTTGTAAATTCTACTTGCATTATCCGGAGAAATATGTTACAGTATTAGTACATAATTCCTAAACAAAAGGTGAAAAGCAGTAGCGAATTGGTAGTTTTTAACAAGTAAAAGGAGGAACTATATGCTGGTAATTGGTAATGGAAGAATGATCACACAGGACGCATCCAACCCATTCCTGGAGAATGGTGCTGTGGCAATGGATGGTAACACCATAGTAATGGTGGGGGTAACTGAAGAGGTAAAGAAAGCTTATCCGGATGCTGAATTTGTTGATGCGAAGGGTGGGGTTATCATGCCGGCATTTATTAATGCCCATGAGCATATCTACAGCTCCTTCGCAAGAGGCTTAAGCATTAACGGATATAATCCTCAGGGATTTCTGGATATTCTGGATGGCTTATGGTGGACAGTTGACCGTCATCTGACACTGGAGCAGACAAAGCTTTCTGCATATGCTACATACATTGATTCTATCAAGAATGGTGTAACCACAGTGTTTGACCACCATGCAAGCTTTGGCCATATTACAGGTTCCCTCAATGCGATCGAGGAAGCTGCGAAGGATTTAGGTGTGCGTACCTGCCTCTGCTATGAGATTTCTGACCGTGACGGAATGGAGAAATCCAGAGAATCTGTAATGGAGAACGTGAATTTTATCAAGCATGCACTTGCAGACGACAGTGATATGATCGCCGGAATGATGGGTATGCATGCATCCTTTACAATCTCTGATGAGACAATGGCTCTCTGCAATGAACTGAAGCCGGAAGGTGTTGGATATCACATCCATGTAGCAGAAGGCATTTACGATCTCCATCAGTGTCTGAAAGAGCATGGCAAACGTATTGTTGACCGTCTTCATGACTGGAATATCCTTGGACCGAAGACTTTGCTCGGTCACTGTATCTATGTGAATGAACATGAGATGGATCTGATCAAAGATACAGATACCATGGTTGTACATAACCCGGAATCTAACATGGGTAATGCCTGTGGATGTCCTCCGACCATGAGAATGGTACAGAAGGGAATCCTTACAGGTCTTGGTACAGACGGATATACCCACGATATGATGGAATCCTGGAAGGTTGCAAATGTTTTACACAAACACAGCCTCTGCGACCCGAATGCAGCCTGGGGAGAAGTTCCGCAGATGCTTTTTGAAGGAAATGCAAAAATTGCAAACAGATACTTTAAAAAACAGCTTGGTGTCCTGAAAGAGGGTGCGGCAGCAGATGTGATCGTAATCGATTATGATCCGCTGACACCAATGAATGAAAGCAACATTAACGGACATCTGATGTTCGGTGTAAACGGAAGCATGGTCCAGACTACTGTATGTAACGGTAAAGTCCTGATGAAAGACCGCGAAGTCCTTGTATGCGACGAGGCAAAAGTTATGGCTGACTGCCGTCAGGCTGCAAAAGAACTTGCAGATGATATTAATGGTTAATCTGTAAAGAATTGTAAAGAAGATAAGTTTTCTGCCTGGCAAAAATAAATGTAAACAAAATATAGAACGGATGGAGAGAAGCCATACCGTATGAAATAATGGAGGATCGGATTATGAGTGAAGTCATGACCTGTATGCCCTTTGAACAGTTAATGAACTGGGTATTAGAAGAAAAGAAAACAAAAGGAACAGTTTTCGGACAGCACAGAGCTTATGTAGCGGAAACTGACAGGAAGCTGAATATATTTGAGAGAAATCTGGAAACACCGATCGGACCTGCAGCAGGACCGCATACACAGTTAACACAGAACATTGTTGCTTCTTACTATGCAGGCGCACGTTTCTTTGAACTGAAAACAGTTCAGAAGATGGACGGTGCAGAGCTTGCAGCCTGTATTAACAGACCATGTATCCTTGCAGATGATGAAGGATATAACTGTGAATGGTCTACAGAGCTTTATGTTCCTCAGGCAATGGGGGAATATATCAAAGCATGGTTTATCCTGCATGTGATCGCCAAAGAATTTGATCTGGGCTCACAGGACGGATTCCAGTTCAATATTTCCGTTGGATATGATCTTGCAGGAATCAAAGAGCCAAAGGTTAATACTTTCATTGACAGTATGATGGAAGCAAAAGATACAGAAATCTTTAAAGAATGTAAACAGTGGTTATTGGACAATGTAGATAAATTTGAAAAAGTTACAAAAGAGGATATTGAAGCGATTCCGTCTGATATCTGTAATTCCGCAACAATCTCTACTCTCCATGGATGTCCTCCAAATGAGATTGAGAGTATTGCAAATCATCTGTTTAAAGAGAAACATCTGAATACATTTATCAAATGTAACCCGACTCTTCTGGGATATGAATTTGCCAGAAAGACCATGGATGACATGGGATATGATTATATGGTATTCGGTGATTTCCATTTCAAAGATGACTTACAGTACGAAGATGCGATCCCGATGTTTAAGAGACTGCAGGCACTTGCAGATGAGCTGAACCTTGCGTTTGGTGTGAAGATCACCAATACATTCCCTGTAGATGTTACAAGAAATGAACTTCCAAGCGAAGAAATGTATATGTCCGGAAAATCTCTTTTCCCGTTATCTATTTCTCTTGCTGCCAGACTTTCCCGGGAATTTGACGGAAAACTCCGCATCGCTTATTCAGGCGGTGCTGATTACTATAATATCGATCGCATCGTCGGATGTGGTGTATGGCCTGTAACAGTGGCAACTACACTTCTGAAACCGGGCGGATATCAGAGATTTACCCAGATGGCAGAGAAAGTAATGGCTGACGGTGTGAAAGAATGGAAAGGCATTGATGTAGCTGCAATTGAGCAGTTGGCCGAGGATGCGAAAAAAGACGCTCACCATGTAAAGAGCATCAAACCACTTCCTAAGAGAAAAACAGATTCAGAGGTTCCGCTTCTTGACTGTTTCTTTGCTCCATGTGAAGAGGGATGTCCGATCCACCAGGATATCACAACCTATGTGAAGCTGGCAGGAGAAGGCGATTATGCACAGGCATTAAGAGTTATCCTTGAGAAGAATGCACTTCCATTTATCACAGGTACTCTCTGTGCGCACAACTGTATGTACAAATGTACACGTAACTTCTATGAAGAACCTGTAAATATCCGCAACACTAAGCTCATCGCAGCACAGAACGGATATGATACAGTGATTGGTGAGATCAAAGCAGGCACAGCAGACGGTAAGAAAGTAGCTGTTGTAGGTGCAGGTCCTGCAGGTATTGCTTCTGCATACTTCCTTGCAAGAGCAGGCGCTTCTGTAACAGTATTTGAGAAAGAAGAGAAAGCCGGCGGCGTGATCCGTTATGTGATCCCGGGATTCCGTATCTCTGATGATGCAATCGATAAAGATATTTCCTTCATCCAGAAGATGGGTGTGGAGATTAAAACAGGTACAGAAGTGAAATCTGTACAGGAATTAAAAGCACAGGGTTATGACGCAGTGATCGTTGCAACAGGTGCAAATAAACCGGGTACTCTGAAGCTTGAAAAGGGTGAAACCATCAACGCTCTGAAGTTCTTAAGAGATTTCAAAGCAACTGACGGTAAGGTTGCGCTGGGTAAAAACGTAGTTGTGATCGGTGGCGGTAAC
>OGIO01002161.1_pt1 | contig 12770 bp, 15 predicted proteins | sample 1571841 | NCBI WGS metagenome assembly OGIO01 (sample SAMEA2582111, study PRJEB24529) | metagenome | biome: Human gut stool | place: China | collected 2011
TTGTGTTTCCGTATCTACAGAGACTTACTATGCAATATTGTTATTTTTTCAAGGCTGCTCCGGCCGCCGAGTGTTCTACGGGATATTCGAAAAGGTGAGCCTAGACACTGGCGATACGCAAAATGCGCATTCCTCCCAGAACCGGCGCAGCAAATGTATTATACTGCCGATAACAATGAAATGCAAGTATTCCCAAGACTCACTTGTGTGAACAGTAACACGCAATTGACAAGTCATCCCATTCATGCTATAAAAATATTAACTTTCATACAGAATGCTTCCAGCACCCCCGGGTGCCGGGTTTCAGGCATAAGGCTTCACTCCGTCAGAGCTGCCCGCAGGCAGAGGGGTGAGGTCTTATGCCTGTTTTGTTATTCTGGACTTAAACAGACCATTCCTTTATAATGAGGAGGAACATCATGTCATTTTCTTATACCGATATCCAGGAAGCCTATGAGCGCATTCGCCCTTACATCCGGGAGACTCCGCTGGAAGAGTCCTTTTACCTGGGCGATTCCAATCAGCATTTTTTTCAATCTGGAATCCTTTCAGCGGGCCAAAAGCTTTAAGATCCGCGGCGCACTCAATAAGCTTCTGACCCTGGTAAGTTTTATGGCCCGGAAAGAAAAATATATTGCAGAGGCCGGAAGCTGCAGCACCGTAGCCGCTGTTATGGAGCAGCATGAACGGATCGGCGGACATGGCGCGCTTCCCCAAAACTGCGTCGATCCGGTGGTAGCAACCTGCCAGATCATAACCGCATGGCAGACCATCGTCAGCCGGGAAGTCCCGCCTGCAGACACTGCAGTGCTCTCGGTTGGTGGAATCAATGTGGAGCGTGCCACCTATAACATCATCCCGGAAAAAGTTTCGGTAGTAGCCGGAATCCGGATCTGCAGCGAAGATTTTGCCTGGTACCAGATCCGCATTCCCGGCTCCCTTATGTTCCTGGGTGTGGGAAATGAAGCCAAAGGGACCAATTATGCGCAGCATCATGCAAAATTCAACACGGATGATGATGCGCTCGCACTTGGTGTTACAGGATTAGTCGCGATCGCGTGGGATTTTTTGTTGAATAAGAAGTAAGCTGCTTACTACAAATATTTTCCCGTTACACTTTCCGCGCACTGCTTCACTTCCTCCGGTGTACCGCACACCACGATCTGTCCGCCTTCTTCTCCGCCGCCTGGTCCCATATCGACGACATAGTCGGCATTGCGGATCAGATCCAGATCGTGTTCTATGACAATGACGGTCGCACCGCTGTCGATCAGGCGCTGAAATACCACAAGAAGCGTTTGTACATCCAGCGGATGCAGGCCGATGGTCGGCTCATCGAAGACAAAGACAGTGTCTGACTGGCCTTTTCCCATCTCACTCGCCAGTTTTAAACGCTGTGCCTCACCGCCAGAAAGACTCGGCGTTGCCTCACCAAGTGTCAGATAGCCAAGTCCAAGATCCGAAAGAGTCTGCAGCCGTCTGGACACCAGCTTTAAGTCATCGCATGCAGGAAGTGCCTTGTCCACGCTCATGCTCATGAGCTCAGGCAGCGTACTGGATGTGCCATCTTCCCGGGCACGGTGCACCAGGGAAGCTTCCTTGCTGTAGCGGGAGCCGCCGCAGTCCGGGCAGACAACCTCCACATCCGGCAAAAACTGGATATCCAGGCTGATCGAACCGGTTCCGTCGCAGGTCGGGCAGCGCAGCTTTCCTGTATTGTAGGAAAAGTCCCCTGCCTTGTATGTTCCTTTCTTTGCATCCGGCGTTTTCGCATAAATCTTGCGCAGTTCATCGTGGATTCCCGCATAGGTTGCCACGGTAGAACGAATGTTGATACCGATCGGGGTCGCATCGATCAGCTTCACCTGGCTGATGCCCGGAGCCGATACGGCTTTTACATGCGCCGGAAGTGCCTCTCCACGCACCTGTGCCTGCAGACCCGGGATCAGACTTTCCAGGATCAACGTCGTTTTTCCAGAACCGGACACACCGGTTACTGCCGTCAGCCGCCCTTTCGGAATCTTTACGGTCAATGGCTTTACCGTGTGGATCTGGTCTGTCGTCATCTCTATACTTCCCAGTTCAAACATACTTTCCGATTCTGCTTTTTCCCGCACCAGCATCGATCTGGCACCAGACAAAAAGCCGCCGATCCTGGAATTGGGGTCTGCCGCCACATCCGTGATCGTTCCCTGGGAAATGACGTTTCCGCCCTTCTCTCCGGCTTCCGGTCCCATCTCAATCATCCAGTCCGCATCTTTTAAGATCTGGGTATCGTGATCAACCAGAACAATCGAATTTCCGTCTGCGATCAGATCTCGCATCACACCACGCAGTCCTTCGATATTAGACGGGTGCAGACCAATAGACGGCTCGTCCAGCACATAGAGGACACCGGTTGTGCGGTTGCGCACCGACCGTGCCAGCTGTACCCGCTGCCGCTCCCCGGTCGAAAGCGTGGATGCTTCCCGGTCCAGAGTCAGATACCCCAGCCCCAGTTCCAGCAGGCGTACCGCCATTCCGCGGAAAGAATCGCAGATACTTTCTGCCATGGAAACCATCTCTTTCGGAAGTGTCGCCGGAATGCTGTCCACCCATTTTGAAAGATCTGTCAGCGTCATACGGCAGGCATCCGCCAGCGTGATGCCTTCGATGCGCGGCGCCCTCGCCCGCTCGGAAAGCCTGGAACCGCCGCAGGCATGACAGACATCCTGCCGCAAAAACTTCTCGACCCGCTTCATTCCTTTTTCATCGGTCACCTTCGCCAAAGCGTTTTCCACCGTATAAACAGCATTAAAATAAGTAAAATCCATCTCTCCCGCCGCACCGGTCTTGGAATTCTGATACAGCATATGGACCTTCTTCGCCGGTCCATGGAACACGATTTCTTTTTCCTGCTCCGTCAGGTCACGAAACGGCACATCCGTCCGCACGCCCATATCCCGCGCGATATCCTTCATCAGCGACCACATCAGGGTCTGCCACGGAAGCACTGCGCCCTCCTCGATGGAAAGCGAATCATCCGGGACCAGGGTCGATTCATCCACCACCCGGACAATGCCGGTTCCGTCACAGGCCGGACACGCACCGGTGCTGTTAAAGGACAGTTCTTCTGCGGATGGCGGATAGAAATGCTCCCCACACTCCGGGCAGACCAGTTCCAGTCCGGCAGCTACATTCATGGTCGGTTCCAGCCGGTGTCCATTCGGACAAACGTGGCTGGACAGACGCGAAAACATCAGACGAACCACATTGAGCAGTTCCGTCGATGTGCCAAACGTGCTGCGCATGCCCGGCACGCCCGGCCGCTGATGCAACGCCAGAGCCGCCGGAACATAACGCAGATCATCCACCTGCGCCTTTTCTGCCTGTGTCATACGGCGTCTGGTATAAGTCGAAAGTGCCTCCAGATAACGCCTGGAGCCCTCCGCGTATAAAACGCCCAGCGCCAGGGAGGATTTTCCCGAGCCGGACACTCCGGCAATCCCCACGATTTTGTGTAAAGGAATATCTACATCAACATTTTTTAAATTATGCACCCGTGCGCCGCGCACCTGAATAGCGGTCGGGGTGCCGTGTTTCCAGTTTGGTTGTGATTCCGGTTGGGAATCGGGTAAATGAGTCGTCATGAAATGTTCTCCTGTATAAATATTTGTTACCTTTTATAAGCACGTACTATAAAACAAGCCTTGTCTCATTATAAATTGCACACTGCATATAGCGGAATATTTACCATCCACTCCTGTTTTTTATATTTTAAAGTTGAGAAACGAACCGCCTCTTCCGGATGAAACTTATCGCAATATGCCTTTAAACTCTGAGAATGAATATTTGTTTCCGCCTTGACTTCAATCGGTACGATATTCCGCTCCTTCTGAATTAGGAAATCCTGTTCAAACGTTGCTTTGTCCGTTCCATAATAATACGGAGTATAATCGGTATCAGAAATCAACTGCTGCAGCACATACTGTTCCGTCAATGCTCCCTTAAACCCGATAAAAATATCATTTCCTTCCAGAATTGTCTCAGCCGGTAATTCACTCAATGCTCCTAATAAACCTACATCCAACATAAATAATTTATACGCACTCATATTCATATAGGCCTTTAATGGCATATGCGGCTCATTCACCCGGTTCACTTTATAAACCAGTCCGCAATCCAACAACCATTGAATCGCAATTTCAAAGTCTGTGCTTCTTGCTCCTTTTTTAATCTGACCAAAAAAGAATTTTTTATTTTCTTTCGCAAGCTGCATTGGAATGGAATCCCAAACCATTCTGATTCGCGGCAATGTTTTGGCATCGATATGTTTTCCAAAATCGCCTTCATATTGACGAACGATTTCACTCTGAATTCGGCGAACTTCAGCATAATCCTTTTCTACACGAAAGGCCTCTACAACGGCTGGCATTCCTCCGGTATAATAATAATTTTTCAGCCAGAACAAATACTTTTCCGAAAAAATATCGATAAGTGGATAATCCTTCGTATTTAATGCGTCCGACAACGCTTCTTCTCCCATTGCACAAAGGAATTCCCTGAAATTAAGCGGATATAAATCCAACATATCTACCTTCCCCACAGGGCAAGAAATTCCCTCATGAATTGCTACACCCAAAAGTGATCCTGCTGCAACAACATGATATTCCGGAGCTTCTTCACAAAAATACTTTAATGATTCTAATACCTTCGGCACATTCTGAATTTCATCTAAGATAATCAGTGTGTTTCCCGGAGTTATGGTTACACCAGACTCAATGTTTAAATTCATAATAATACGCTCAATATCAAAATCAACATCAAACACATCCTTCATCCGCCGATTATTATAAAAAGAAATGTATGCCGTTTTCTCATAATACTTCTTTCCGAACTCTTTCATAAGCCAGGTCTTTCCAACCTGGCGTGCTCCCATAATTACAAGCGGCTTTCTACTCGCCCTTTCTTTCCATTTCAAAAGATCATCCATTGCAAACCGTTGCATTTTCCCACCTGCCTTTTCCTTTTATATTAAGTATATCACATTTTTTCCGACCTATGCATTTATAATTTATACATTTTTTCCGACCTTACCTTATCTGATAGTTACATTTTTTCCGACCTTATTCTCTATAGCACAACATTTTTTCGGACGTAATTTTGTTCTAATCAACACTTTTTCGGACGTTACTCCGTTTATAATCAGCGGACACGCCACCGGCACCTCCTCGATATGCAAAGTAGCAGAAAAAAATCCTGAAAGGAATCATTTCCCTTCAGGATTTCAGATGAATCAGACTATCAGTTATATAATGAATGGTATTTTCCTAATCTACCGGATCCGCGGCAAATTAAGCTTCAGCTTCGTTGCCAGCATGCGGATCACAAACACCAGCCCGGATCCAAGCAGCGCCGCTGCGCTCTGCTGCATCCCATGGACTACGCAAAAGAAATAGCAGGCACTTCCCACAAGCGATGCCACCGCATAAATATGCTTGGAAATGACCATGGGCATCCGCTGCACCATCATATCCCGGATGATTCCGCCGCCGACCCCGGTGATCATTCCCATGAAAATAGCCAGAAAGAAATTGCGCGGACACCCGGACTGCAGGGTTGCCTGAACCCCGTAAACAGAAAAAATTCCTAAGCCAATGGAATCCACCACATTGTTCAGACGGTCAAGCAGCTCTGCATGACTGTCATAATAGTTCTTGTGCGTATATGCGATCCAGAATACCACAAGGGCTGTCATGACCGACAATATGATTTCCGGATAATTGTAAAAATTTCCAGACGGCACCAGCCCAAGAAGGGTATCTCTTAACGTTCCTCCGCCAAGCGCCGTGATCAGTCCCAGTAACATCACCCCAAATACATCGACACCTGCAGCGATCGCAATCATCGCACCCGATATGGAAAATGCGATAATTCCTGCTATTTCCATTCCCATAAGAATCGTTTGAAAATCTGTCATACCCTGTTCCCTCTCCATGTTTGATTCGTTGTAATTGTTTGATTCATTGTAATTGTTTTATTCCCCTCAATTACAATTCTCTTCTGATTTTACCATGATTATGAGAACAGCGCAGTAATTTTCTTCCAAAAATCAAATCTCCTGTCATACAGGATTTTTGTCGGGCAAATTTCTATTCGAGAACGCCCCATACTTCCAATCTTCCTGAAATACAGAACCGCAGCCAGCACAAGCGAAAGCACATCCGCAACCGGCTGCGCCCAGATCTTTGCCGGATTGTCCCTCCGCCCGGATCACACTGGAATAGCAGTTTGCGATAAGCACAAACAGACCGGAAACGCAGACTATCCGCAGATAGGTTTTTGCATAATCCCATGTATCACTGCTCGCCCCGACAAACATAAGGATCTGATCCATGAATCCTCCTTTTTAATAGTACGCTATTGTATCAATATCAATAGCGTGCTATTATTTATACCAAACACTACATACTCTTATTTACTGCTTTTCATGCATATCCAACAAGTGAATTTTGCCAATGCTGCGCACATTCTCACACATTCATTTTCACCACAACATTCCCCGCATGCTCTACATCTCCTGCCATGCGGATTGCAGACTGCAAAGCCTAACTTCTCAGCCAGCTTTAAACGGAAATCAGAGTAATCACAGATCATCACTTTTTTCATTCCAAAGTACTGAAAGGCAACAGCTGCCGCAATGCCGATCGTACCGCAGCCAAATACCACCGCATTCTGCCCAGAGAGATATCTGACTTTGCGGCAGGGAATCAGGATATATTCCGAAAAACCACCGATCGTTCCGGCCCGTCTGGTATCATCTTTTGCGTAACGCGGGTAGGGATAAACACGCTCTCCAATCGAAAACTCTGTAATGTTTTTGCCGACCTTTACCACACGGGATACGGTTTCATGACCAAATTCACCGCCCACATTCACCTTGTGTCCGGTATTGGGTCCACAGGTAAAGACAGCCACATCCGTGCCGCAGATACTGGAATAAAGGTTCTGCACCAGCATATCGTTATCACCCACTTCCGGAAGCGGCAGTTCCCGCACCTCAATTTGTTCTTTCCCTAAATAAATGCCTGCTTTCATGTATCCTACTAATGTGTCATGACGCATCGCTACATCACGGAAATGGTATGTTCGATTGAATCGCTGCAGTCATGTTTCAGCCACTCGGAAATGATTGCCATCAAGCCACTGATATAAAAGGCCATCAGATAACATCTGTCTTCCTGTGGCACATTGTAGCGTTCCAGAATCGGTGTAAACACATGCGTAAACATCCGCCTATATGTGTCATCCAGGTTAAGCACATTCGCCCTCTGCATGGCTGTGCAAAAAAGTCGTTTATGCTCTCTGATATAGTTCAGGTACGGTGTCAGATAGTCCGGCGTTACAAGACAAAGTTCCTCTTTCGGACAGTTCTGTAATTTTGAAAAAAGCGAAGGCACCGCTGACTCCCCGTTTACAGGCAGCGCAGCGAACGTTTTTTTATCCTGCGCCATATAATCCATAAACTGCTGGTTCATGTAACGTACGCTCTCCGCAAGCAAATCGCTAGTCGTCTCATAATGCAGGTAGAAGGTGGAGCGGTTGACACCTGCCGATGCACAGATTTCTTTGACAGTAATATATGCGAAGTCTTTCTTTTCCAAAAGCTGTAAAAAAGCCTCGTCCATCTTCGCAGCGGTAGCAAAATATTTACTTTCGGATTTATTCAACGCGCTCTGCCTGTGGGTTAATCTTTTTCTTTCGCCAGTCACTTATTGTACTTGTGGCAATAGCAGTCTTTTTACTCAATTCTATCTGGCTCATGTGCAATTCGTCGAGTCTTGTAAATATTTTTTTATATATCTTCACTGTATGGTATCCTTTCATCCGCCTTTGTATTCCGACTTTTCGGATATCATGTCATAAATACTAACTCTTATCAATACCATGTCTGTTGCAGTTTATCATCCCGCACGAGTAGATCGATTTTGATAATGAGTATATGTGACATGATATTGGAAAGGCAGTTGAAGCAGCCGGAACAATCATCAAAAAATTTATACTGTTCAATCCGCCTGATCCGTGCTAAACTAAAGATAGTGTTTCGAGATGGTGCAAAATTATGGAGGGATAAGCAAATGGAACCAATGTATTTGTCAATCCAGCCCGTGGAAACCGGGAAGCGGATCAAGCAGCTGCTTTCGGAGCAGAACTATACAATCCGCGAAATCCAGGGTGCTTTCGGTTTTGAGAACCCACAGGCGATCTATAAATGGATCGCGGGGAAATCCATGCCAAGCCTGGATAACTTTGTTATTCTCAGCAGACTATTACATACCAGCATTGAAAATATCCTCGTCATTGACGGGGATATTTCTCGTTTATATCACATTTTACGTATTTTAAATTAAACCACAGGTTCAATGACATACTTTCTCTCCTGCCTTATAATCATTCTATACAAATGATACAAAAAAGCTAACCCTGCATAATTTTCCGTACAGGATTTAACAAAGAACTCCATGGTAAGTTAATCGTTCAGTGATATGGATTATTTTGTTATCTGTTATTTCTTATTTGTTTTTGTTTATGGATAACTCTTAATGAATGGCAAATTCAGATATCTTTCGATCCTGTAAAAAACCTGTGAGTGATCACAGCAGTGCCAAGGTACGGTTTCAGGCACCATGACTGCGGAATCTGATCTTCAGGTTCCGCAGTTTTTTCGGTTCATCACTCTCCCAGATATTTTTCCAATAATACTAACTTGATTCCCGGGATTCCATTAAAATCGGTTGGAACTATGCCAATCTCTGTATATCCATGTTTTTGATACATGGCACGGGCTACCTCATTCTTTTCATTCGTATCGATCCTGAGTTCCATACATCCATGCTCTAACGCATAGTTCTCATAAAATTGAAGAAATCTTCTCCCATATCCTCTGCCTGCACTTGCTGGAGAAATCACAAGTGTATGCAATACACAGACTTGATCCTCCGGAACATGATATTTCCAGTTTCCATATCGGTAGGAATCTACCTGTACGTTATTTATGATCCCGGTTCCATATATGTTTCCATCTTCTTCAAGCACATATAAATCTTCGCGTTTTAACGCCATTTCAGCTGTCGAACGAACAGGATATATGCCTCGGATCCACCCGATTTGTTGTTTCTGTTCTTCTTCCGCCGTGTGGATCTCATCATATAACTTTTCCACTGCATCAAGATCTCTTTCTGTCGCTTTTCTGATTATCATAGCAGTATCTCCGCTCCTTTTCCAAGCGATAAACTCGCTTTCATAGGTATTAAACCACAGGTTCAATGACTTTCTTCTTCTCCTGCCTTATAATCATACCATAAACAGACGATGCAAAGGAGGGAAATCTATTATGAAAATAACTTCGGCTTACGCCAATAAAATACTTAAGGCCCTGGCAGATGAAAAATCCTACTGGGAAAACAAGGAGCAGGCATCCCGCACTTATGTTGCTGCTGTTGGTGAGGAACCTGTCATCCCGGAGTATGACTACTCTGCTGTATCTGACACCTTAAAAGAGCTTGACCGCAAAACCGTTGTCATCAAGCATGCACTGAACCTGGCCAACGCCACCGCAAAGATCATGGTTGGCGATACCGAAATGAGCGTTGACAGCATTCTGGTATCGATGGCACAGCTCAACTCCCGGAAAACAACCCTGGATACCATGCGCAAATTTCTGCCTAAAGAGAGGGAAGGTTCCCGCATATTAAGTTCCAGAAATGCTGCTCCTGAATACCGTTATACCAATTTCGACTTGGATCTGGTAAAGCAGGATTATGAACGCATCTCAAAAAAGATCATGGAAATGCAGATTGCCCTTGACCGGTACAATCAGACTTTCCTGTTTGAGGTGGATCTGTAACCATATCGTTAGCATAACGGCCAAGAGCCGGGAGGTCTATGATCATGACTGGGTGGATGAAAAGGTATCATGAGTCACTCAAAGATATGCCGGCTCCAATTGAGGCCCGCGAAATACGCCAGAAGCTTGATACCAGAGACTTAATCGCGTATGCAAAAAAACAAGGGAAGAAAATTATTGACCTTTCTGAGGATGAAAAAATGCTTTTTTTGAAGTAAGCAAAATGGGTCGCGGCAAAATGCCGTGACCCATTTTGGCAATAATTTAACACAGCAAATAGAAAGTCCGGGCGTGTACGAGGCTGACTTCCCACATTTTCACATTTCGAACATCCGAATCTGACACAGATTGCATAAGGAACAGCATAATAAGTATCAAAAAGATAAGAGCTTATTGCGATAATGGGCACTTGTCGAAATAATCATATAATAGCTGAAATAATTAGTGAAATTATAATTAGAAAAAACAATGGGCCGTGTGAGTTGCCTTTCGGCAACTCACACGGCCCTATTAAAGTGAATCAAATTGAAATATAAATTAAAAAACTACCGTTTTTTGTTCATCTTATTCGAGATGTAATTACATATTTAAGATATAAATTAAAATTGACAGTGTGCTGATCAGCCCTTACGCTTCATCAATTGCCTTTCCAATATCATGTCTCATATACTTATTATCAAAATCGATCCACTCGGTTGCCTTGTACGCATTGGCCCGGGCTTCTTTTAAGTTGCTTCCGGTTGCGGTCACACCGAGTACGCGTCCACCGTTGGTTACAACACGTCCCTGCTCATCGAACTTGCTTCCTGCATGGAAGACATAGTAGCCGTCTTTGTCTTTGAAGTTCTCTAAGCCGCGGATCTCAAAGCCTTTTTCGTAGTGTTCCGGGTAGCCGTTGGATGCCAGGACTACGCAGACTGCAGCGTTGTCCTCGAACTCCAGGTTGATCTGGTCCAGAGTGCCGTCGATGCAGGCTTCAAACAGGTCGACCAGGTCATTCTTCATGCGCGGAAGTACGACCTGGGTCTCCGGGTCACCGAAACGGGCGTTGTATTCGAGTACCTTCGGACCGTCTGCAGTCAGCATCAGGCCAAAGAAGATGATTCCCTTAAATTCTCTGCCCTCTGCTGCCATGGCATCGACCGTTTTCTGGTAAATATGCTCTTTGCAGAATGCATCGACCTCCGGAGTATAGAAGGGGCTCGGGGAGAAGGTTCCCATGCCGCCGGTGTTCAGTCCCTGGTCGCCATCCTTAGCACGCTTGTGGTCCTGTGCAGAGGTCATGATCTTGATGGTCTTTCCGTCTACGAAGGATAAAACAGATACTTCACGGCCGGTCATAAACTCCTCGATGACGATCTCATCACCTGCGGAACCGAACTGCTTGTCCATCATCAGGGTCTTGACACCTGCTTTCGCTTCTTCTAAGTCCTTGCAGATGAGAACGCCCTTGCCCAGTGCCAGGCCGTCTGCCTTTAATACGATCGGCATCTTTGCAGTCTCCAGATAAGCGAGTGCTTTTTCCGGGTCATTGAAGGTTTCATAAGCTGCGGTCGGAATGCCATATTTTTTCATCAGGTCTTTGGAGAATGCCTTGGAGCCTTCCAGGATTGCTGCGTTAGCCCTCGGACCAAATGCACGCAGTCCTGCTGCCTCGAACGCATCAACCGCACCTGCTGCCAGCGGATCATCCGGCGCTACCACGGTCAGATCGATGGCATGTTCTTTTGCAAATGCCACCAGCTTGTCAAACTCCATGACACCGATATTGACACACTCTGCCACCTCGGCAATGCCTGCATTGCCCGGTGCACAATACAATTTCTCAACCTTCGGGCTCTTTGCCAGCTTCCATGCGATGGCGTGCTCTCTTCCGCCGCCCCCTACGATCAAAATCTTCATTTGCATATTCCTCCTTTTACCGTTCCTGGTCATTGCCTGCATTTTGCGTAAACAACAACTCTTTTTCTCTATGCGTTCTCATCGCCAGGCAAACCGCAGACAGACCGGAATCCCACCGGTCTGCCCTTATCGTTCGTTTTTATTTTATCTTTCCGTTTGCGATCAGGTCAATGGCCTGCGGCAGTAGCTTCCACTCTGCCTGCTCCATGACTCTGCGCTGCAATATCTCCGGCGTATCGCCGTCCTGCACCTCGACTGCCTTCTGCAGGATGATCGGGCCGGTATCCATACCACTGTCCACAAAATGAACGGTTGCACCCGTCACTTTTACACCGCGTGCCAGTGCTGCCTCATGTACCTTCAGGCCGTAATAACCCACGCCGCAGAAGGACGGGATCAGGGACGGATGGATGTTGATGATCTTATTTCTGTATTTGCGGATCATCTCCTCCGGGATGGTTACTAAAAATCCTGCCAGAACGATCAGATCCAGGTTATATTCATCTGTTTTCTTTAAAAATGCTTCATTAAACGCAGTTCTGTTTTCAAAGCTTTTCGGTGAAATGCAAACAGCTTCGATGCCATGGTTTCTGGCACGTTCCAGTGCATAAGCCCCTGGATTGTTGCTGATGACTACTTCCACCTTTGCATTTGTGATCTTTCCACTGTCAATGGCATCTAAGATCGCCTGAAGATTGGTTCCGCCGCCGGATACCATTACGCCAACTCTTAACATAAAGTCACGCCTTTCTCCCCATTTTCAATGGTTCCTACTACATATGGCTGATCGCCTGCTGCCTTAATAGCTGCCATGGTCTTATCCACATCTGCCTCGTCCACAGCCACTACCATGCCAAGTCCCATGTTAAATGTATTATACATCATTTTCTCTTCGATCTTGCCTTTTTCAGCAAGAAGTTTGAAAATCGGAGGTACCGGATAGCTGTCCTTGCGGATCACAGCACGGACACCGTCCTTTAAC
>OGIO01002167.1_pt1 | contig 12694 bp, 9 predicted proteins | sample 1571841 | NCBI WGS metagenome assembly OGIO01 (sample SAMEA2582111, study PRJEB24529) | metagenome | biome: Human gut stool | place: China | collected 2011
TGCTGCCTCGTATACTTCCTCATCTGTGGCATCCAGTTTCCCATAGCGGATGTTTTCCTTGATGGTTCCTGTAAACAGATGGGTATCCTGAAGTACGATTCCCAGAGAACGTCTCAGGTCATCTTTCCTGATCTTGGTGATGTTGATTCCGTCGTAACGGATCTTACCTTCCTGAATATCATAGAAACGGTTGATCAGGTTGGTGATGGTTGTCTTTCCTGCACCGGTAGAACCTACGAAAGCAAGTTTCTGACCAGGTTTTGCAAAAAGACTGATGTCTTTCAGGATCACTTTATCCGGGTTATATCCGAAGGTAACGTCTTCGAAACGAACGTCACCTGTCAGTTCAGTGTAAGTAACGGAACCGTCTGCGGAATGCGGATGTTTCCATGCCCACATGCCGGTTCTCTCTTTGCATTCGGTGATATTTCCGTTTGCATCTTTTCTCGCATTGACAAGTTCTACATAACCTTCATCTTCTTCCGGTTTCTCATCAATGAGTTTAAAGATTCGTTCTGCACCCGCAAGTGCCATAACGATCGCGTTGAACTGCTGTGCTACCTGCATGAATGGCTGAGTAAAGCTCTTTGTGAACTGTAAATAGGAAGCCATAACACCAAGAGTAATGCCGCCCACACCTGTGACAGAGAGAAGTCCGCCAAGTACTGCTGTCAGTACGAACTGCAGGTTACCGATGTTACCGATCACCGGTCCCATCATGTTTCCGTATTTGTTTGCGTTTGCGGAGCTCTCGAAAAGAGTTTCGTTGAGTTTGTCAAATTCCACCTTGGATTTGTCTTCATGGTTGAAAACTTTTACAACTCTCTGACCGTTCATTCGTTCTTCCACAAATCCGGTCACATCTGCCAGAGCTACCTGCTGACGGATGAAATATTTTCCACTGTTGGAACCAATCTTATTGGTAACTTTCAGCATGACAAAGATGATCACAACTGCCAGAATGGTAAGCAGCGGGCTTAACAGCAGCATGGAAATAAAAGTAACAATAATGGTAAACAATGCCATCAATGCCTGCGGAATCGCCTGGCTGATCATCTGTCTCAGAGTATCGGTATCATTAGTATAAAGACTCATGATAGATCCGTTTGTGTTCTGGTCGAAGTAGCGGATCGGGAGAGTCTGCATATGCTCGAACATGTCATCACGGACACTCTTGAGCACACCCTGTCCGATGAAAACCATCATTCTTGTATAAATAAATGTGGCAATAACACCCAGTGCAAAAATTGTGCCAAGAACTGCCAGTGCTTTATACAGCTCTGCAAAGTTCGGATCCGTCTGTCCGATCAGCGGAATGATAAAATCATCCAGCAGGAATTTCAGGGACAGAGAGACTGCAATACTTGCCACGGAACTGATAAAGATGCAGATAAATACGATGATAAACTGTATCTTATGTGTTCCTGTCATATATTTCAGAAGTCTTTTGGCAGTTTTGATGGTGTTCTGGTCTATTTTTTTCTTCTTATTCATCGTCTCCGCCTCCTTTGACCTGTGATTCATATACTTCTCTGTAAATGTCGTTTGTTTTCAGAAGTTCTTCTGAAGTGCCTACGCCTATGATCTTACCGTCATCCAGTACAATGATCTGGTCTGCATCTTCAATAGAAGAAAATCGCTGTGCGATAATGATCTTTGTTGTGTTCGGGATCTCCTCGCGGAAAGCCTTACGGATCAGGGCATCGGTTCTGGTATCTACCGCACTGGTAGAGTCATCCAGGATCAGGATCTTCGGTTTCTTAAGCAGTGCTCTGGCAATACACAGACGCTGTTTCTGACCACCGGATACGTTGTTACCGCCCTGAACGATCATGGTGTTGTAGCCATCCGGAAATTCACTGACGAACCCGTCTGCCTGAGCCAGCTTACATACACGCTGAACTTCGGCATCGCTGGCTTTCTCATCACCCCAGCGGATATTTTCATAGATACTTCCGGAGAACAGCACGTTTTTCTGAAGTACCATGGAAACCTGATCACGGAGTACTTCCAGGTTATAGTTGCGGACATCCACGCCGCCGACCTGCACATTACCGTTTGTGACATCATAAAGTCTCGGGATAAGCTGCACCAGAGTAGACTTGGCACTTCCGGTTCCACCGATGATACCTACCGTCTGGCCTGATTTAATATGAAGGTTTACATCTTTCAGGGAAAGGTTTCCGCCTTCGCCTGCATAGCTGAAGTCTACATGGTTAAAGTCAATCGAACCGTCAGCTACTGTTTTCACTGCGTCATCTTTGTCCTGCATCTCCGGAACTTCATCCAGAACTTCTGTGATACGTTCTGTGGAGGCTTCTGAGATCATCAGCATGACAAATACGAAAGTTACCATGTTCAGAGACATCAGGATCTGAAGTGCATAGACAATGATACTTGTCAGTTCACCGGTTTCCATACTTCCGAATACGATTCCTCTTCCGCCAATCGCAACAATGATAATGATCACGGTATACATGGTAAACATCATAACCGGTGAGTTCCATGCAACGATCTTTTCTGCTTTGGTAAACAGTGTGTAAACGTATTTGGAAATTCCATGGAATTTCTCAATTTCGTAGTCTTCTCTTACGAAGGCTTTCACAACACGGGATGCATTTACATTTTCCTGCACGGAGTTGTTCAGGACATCATATTCATCAAATACTTTAATGAAATGTGGATGTGCCTTCTTTGCAATAAAGATGAGTGTGCCGCCCAGAAGCGGAACAACAACCAGGAACAGCATTGCAATTGGTTTGTTGATGGTCAGTGTCATGATCCATGACAGAATAATCATAAACGGTGCTCTGGCAAGGAGACGGATGCTCATCATATATGCCTGCTGTACGTTGGTGATATCTGTGGTCATACGTGTGACCAGACCTGAAGTTGAAAAGTGGTCGATATTTTTGAAGGAGAAGTCCTGTACCTTGTAAAAAATATCGTGTCGTAAGTTTTTGGCAAATCCTGCTGCCGCAACTGCCGCCATATTTCCGGCCTGTACGCCGAAGAACAGGGCAAGCATTGCCATGACAACAAGGATGACGCCACGCTGGATGATGTAGCTCATGTCACCGTTTGCAATACCTGTGTCGATGATCTTCGCCATTTCCAGCGGAATCAGAACTTCCATCAGTACTTCCAGGATTACAAGGATCGGAGCCAGTACTGACTGCTTTTTGTATTCCCGGACGGAACGTAAAAGTTTCTTGTTCATCTTTTCGATGTCCTCCTTGATTATTGATTTTTACTGTTTTTGTTTTTCTTCTCGTTTTTGTTTTTCAGTTTTATTTCTGAATTTCAACTTTGTTTTTGGATTTCAGTCTTGTTTTCTCTGCATTTCTTCCAGATTTTTGTGCATCATCCAGAGAACCTGTTTACACAGGGCCACATCTTCTTTTGAGATTCCTTTTTCCAGACAGCGTTCTGTCTCATCAATATGTTCCAGGATTGCCGAAAGGATATCTTTTGCCTTATCGGTTGGTATGATCCGTTTCAGGCGTCCGTCCTGTTTGTCACATTCTCTGTAAATAAAGCCTTTCTTTTCCATTAGCTGAAGGGTACCTGTTGCGGTTGATTTCCGTATCTGAAATTCTTCTTCGATATCCTTCTGATAAAGATCCCGGTGCAAAGTTTCCAGAAGAATAAACTTCAGCACATGTTTCTGCATTGCAGTCAGTTCATCGGATTTCATTACATCTGACGGATTATTTCTGTTTCGCACCATCTGATGAGAAAGAATACCGATCAGTCTTCCCATGTGCATATCTTCTACTTTGATTTTCAGCTCTTCATCCACGCTTTACACCTCCCCCTTTTTGCTGATAATTTTGTTAATTAGTTAGCCTCCTAATAGTTCGTGTCCTAATTTTTTACCATTATAAAGACACATAGATGAGTTGTCAACTTCTTTTTTTTAAATTCGGACGCCCCAAAAAAATCTGGTCTGGGAGTGCAAGGCAGAAAGTAAAAAAATAAAAGCTTGTCTCCAGACATTCACCGTAATAAAGATATGCTGCTGGAATTTTAGAATTGCAACCCGCAAAAGAATATGGTAAGATAATTTCATTGAGTACAGCGATAAAATGTAAAAGTCAACAATGGATATGAGGAGGAAATATTATTATGTATATTACATGTCTTGACGTAGAAGGCGTACTGGTACCTGAAATCTGGATCGCGTTTGCAGAGGCAAGTGGAATCCCGGAATTAAAGAAAACAACCCGTGATGAGCCGGATTATGATAAGCTGATGAACTGGAGACTTGGCATTCTGAAGGAACATGGTCTTGGTCTGAAAGAGATTCAGGATGTTATCGCAAAGATTGATCCGCTTCCGGGTGCTAAAGAATTTCTGGATGAACTTCGTTCTTTCTCTCAGGTCATTCTGATCAGTGATACTTTCACACAGTTTGCAGCACCTCTGATGGAGAAACTTGGCAGACCTACTTTATTCTGCAATACACTTGAAGTTGCTGAAAATGGTGAGATCACAGGCTTTAAGATGAGAGTTGAGCAGTCTAAGTTAACCACTGTAAAAGCGTTACAGTCTATCGGATTTGACACTATCGCAAGCGGTGATTCCTACAACGACCTTGGCATGATCCAGGCAAGCAAAGCCGGTTTCCTGTTCAGAAGTACAGATAAGATCAAAGCAGATTATCCGGATATCCCGGCTTATGAAGAGTATGATGAACTGCTGGCTGCTATCAAAAATGCAATGAAATAAAACGCTTCTTCGCCGCAGGGTGATCCTGCCAAAGAACTTTTATATCACAGGAATATTACCGGATAAATTTTCTGTGATATAGAAAAATCTGCGGAAGATACAGGAAATCAGATAAATGTATCTTTCGCAGATTTTTATTTTACTGTAAGTCGGCTCAACAACTTTGCAGAACATTTACAGAACAGCAGGCTGTTAAGCATTAACTATAGTTATCTTTCTTATTCTGTCACGTATGCTTTTACGAGTTCATACGTATTTCTTACTCCGTCCATATGAGAGCGTTCGTAATTATGGGAGGCATATACTCCCGGACCGATGAGGCCGTGGCGGATATCGTATCCTGCGCGTAAGGTTGCTTCTACATCGGAACCGTAGTGCGGATAAACGTCGATTGCGAAATCCAGATTGTGCGCCTTTGCCGTGTTGACCAGTGCTGTGATCAGGTCGTAATTGTACGGGCCGCCGGAGTCTTTTGCACAGATGGACACCATGCGTTCTGTGCATCCAAGGTCAGCTCCCACACATCCCATATCTACAGAGATCATTTCTTCCGTGTCTGCCGGTACGAAACTTCCGCCGTGTCCTACTTCCTCATAAACAGTAAATAATAAGGAAACTTTTCGGTTCAGGGTAAGTTCTTCTTCCTTCACAGCTTTTGCAAGTCCCAGAAGAATGGCTGCGGAAAGTTTGTCATCCAGGAAACGGCTTTTAATATATCCGCTTTCTGTGATCACTGTGCGGGGATCCATGGCAATGATATCTCCAACCTGGATTCCCAGATTCTCAGCATCCTCTTTTGACTCTACATTCTCATCCAGCAGAATCTCCATGTTTTCTTCTGTCTGTTCCACTTTCTCATCTGCCACATGTGCGGAAGGCTCTGTATTCAGTACGACTCCTGTGTAAACTCTGCCGTCTCTGGTGTGAATGGTACAGTTTTCTCCGTCTGCTGTTCTCCACTGATGACCGCCCAGAGTGGTCGGGCGAAGGCGTCCGTTGTCTTTTATGGAACGTACCATTGCTCCCAGTGTGTCAATGTGGGATGCCAGGACCAGTGGATTTCCCTCTCCGCCAATCATTACCAGCACATTTCCCTTATTGGAAAGTTCCGGTTCATATCCCATTTCTTTTAGTGTTGTCAGCAGATATTCTGCTGCCTTTTTTGTATAGCTGGACGGGCTTGGAATCGCAGTCAGATTCTTTAACTGCTCCCCGATAAATTCAAGATTTTTCTCCATTTTCCTCTTCCTTTCATGTCTGTATGATTTTTATAACATTATAATGCCAGGGGCGAAAATCTTCTGCCCTGACCTGCTGTCTGCAAATTATGCAATATGATATTTTTCTTTAAACTGCTGTGATGTACATGGTTTGCTGTAATAATATCCCTGAATGTAATCCGGTTTCATGTGCGAAATCTCTTTCAGTTCTTCCGCTGTCTCGATTCCTTCCACGACCACCTTTAGATTCAGGCTGTGGATCATATCTATGATGTGCTCCAGCAGTTTATGTTCATATTCATTCTGTAAAGCCTGCATGGTAAAACTGCGGTCAATTTTCACCGTATTCGGGGAAAGTATTCCGATATTTTTCAGATTGGAATATCCGGTTCCGAAATCATCCATCGCAATACAGACTCCGATTTCCTTAAAGTTCCGCCATATATTCATAACATTCTGAGAAGTTTCCAGATATCCGCTCTCCGTCAGTTCCAGGATAATGCTGTCTGCGGAAAGAGAATGTCTGTCCAGAATGGTATAGAAATCTTCCACCAGCGCACTTTTCAATAACTGAATATAGGAAAGATTAATGCTGATCTTAAATTCCGGATAAAATTTCCTGCACTCTTCACACATCGTCATGGCTGTATCCATGATCCATCTTCCTACCGGAATGATCAGGCCGCATTTCTCCAGAAGCGGTACAAACTCTACGGGTGAGATAAACTCTCCTGTGGAAGTATGGAAACGAAGCAGTGCTTCCGCTGCATACAGTTTCTGTGTTTCCAGCTCCACGATTGGCTGATAATTCAGCGAAAATCCCTGATATCCAAGGGTCACTGACGTTCTCAGTTCCCTGGTGAGCTCGCGTTCTCTTAAAAATTTCTCATAGTCCGCTTCCTCATAGACATAAACCTGATTCCGTCCCAGTTCCTTGGCATAGTTTAAGGCAAACAGGGACTTCTTTTCCATCACTGTATAATCCAGCTTTTCTGTCCCGTCATTGCTCACAAGGCCACCGGAGATCGTAAACACTGCTTTATAATGCAGTCTCTCCAGCAAACGTTCAATGCTGATTCTGATCTTATTGTAAAGCTCAATTCCGTCCTGTGCAGTTCCTCCATTATCATTTACGATCAGATATTCATCCCCGATAATACGGTACACCTGCTCTCCTGACTCGAAACATTCCTTAATGCAGTCTGCAACTCCGCGGATGATCTTATCTCCGTAAGAAGTTCCCAGTCTCTCATTCAGCTTCTTAAATTCATCAATCCCCACGCGCAGGATATATCCATGGAAAAAGCCATTCCTCTTTTCCAGAAGGGTACTGAATACCTTGTCACGCAGCAGGCCACTTGTATTATCTGCCATCGGGTCCGCCCCGATCTCATTGATGCATCCGATCAGATAGTGCATGGTTCCATCTTCATCAAAGACCATGTCTCCCCTGCAATTGATCCAGATTGGTTTTCCCTCATGGTCCATCCACCGGTAGACCATATTGTGGTGCGTCTTTTTGCCGGAAAGAATCTGTGCAAATTCCTCCTGAAACGCTTTCCAGTCGTCCGGGCAGACAAACTTCTCATGCGTTTCCATAACCTTGTCAAATACTGAGGAGGGAATCCTGAAACGTTCCACCGCCCTGCCGGAAATATAGTATACATCATTTAAAATGTCATAGGCATAAAGATAATCATTCATGCTGGAGGAATATGCTTCCCCATATTTTATCAGATCATCAAATACTATTTTCTCGTTATCCATGTAAATCCCCCCCCCGAAACTTTTTATCTTTTCTGCGATCATCGTATACTCTTTTCCCCGCATCCCATCATAGATTTTTTCTTCATTTACTGTTCAGAAATTCTTCTCTCAAGATCCTTCATAGCATCATCTGTATTTGTAAAAACACCGCTTCCGTACTGATTGGCAACGTCTGCCACACAGCTTTTTACGCTGTTTTTCATCTCACCTTTGTCCATATAACTTCTCTCGACCAGTTCATCATTCTGGATTCCGGCATATTTCTCGTCATCACTGTTCTTCGCTACGGAAGGCATTCCTTTGACAGAAGCCATCACATTGATCTGTTCTTCTGTTGTCAGGAATCTCATAAATTCCACTGCATAATCCTTATTGTCACTGTCTTTATTTACAGAAAAACCATTCCAGGACTCCATGTACTCAAATCCGCCTTCATCCCCAAACGGAACATACAGAAACTGATACTCAAACGGATCCTTGCTAAATGCTTCTGACTTGGATTCCCTCTTCTTCATTCCGCTTACACACTCTGTACTGCAGATCCAGAAAGGAACATCCCCTTCAAAAAATTTAAGGATTGCCAGGTCATAATTGTCCATCGGATAAGTCTCATTTAATGCTGCATCTGTATAACCATTCTGAATGATCTCTCCAAGTCTTTCATATGCAGGACGAAGTACATCCACTGCACTTCCATCTCCGTCATTCAGCTTCTTAAGCAGTTCTTCATCCGTTCCGATCTGCGACAGTGCCATGTTTGCAACCATCTCAGAATAAACATGAACCCTGGAGCCCTGAATCGGCGTGTAGCCTTTCTCCTTTAACGCCTTCAGCACTTCCAGAAATTCCTCATAATTTGTCGGAACATCCAGACCTTCATTCTGCAAAAGTGTTTTATTGACCACCATGCCAAACGTATTCTCCATGATTGGGATTCTGAGGATTTTTCCATCTACTGTACCACATTCCACCATCTCATCCTGAATCGCACTCAGATCAATATTCTCTTTGGAAAGATCCAGACAGTCATCTGCGACATAGGCTTCCTGATCATCAGGATAACTTAAGTTGCTTTCCGCAGTCATAAAAATATCCACATAATCATTATTCTTTACATACTCTGCAAGCTGATTCGCACCGTTCTGTTCATAACTGATGGAAATATTCGGATAATATTCATTAAAATTATTGACTACCTGATCCAGTGCTTCAAAATTTCCCATAAATCCCGCAATTTCCAGAGTTCCGTCCTTTTCTGTGTCCAGAGCCGGTGTAAATTCCGCTGTTTCTTCGTCCTTGCTTTCTTTCGTTTCCTCAGTCTTCGTCTGGCAGCCCGAAAAACCTGTCACCGTGACCGCAGCCGCACTGAGCACAGCAAGCCATCTGTTCCATTCTTTTCGCTTCATAATCATTCAGCCCTTTTTCCCTTCTCTTCCACTTCTTTCTCTGCTTCTCCTCAGTTATTTCTTTTTGCCTGTATCCTCTTCTGTCACTTTTTCACAGTTTACCTTTCGCCTGTACTCCTTCTGTCACTTATTCACAGTTTATCTTTCGCCTGTGCTCCTTCTGTCATTCTCTTTTATCCTCTGTACTTTCTCCAGAATATTCAGCACTTTTCTGATGTCCACAGGTTTGGAAATATGTCCGTTCATTCCTGCTTCCATACATTCTTTCATATCCTCGGCAAAAGCGTCCGCAGTAATCGCCACAACTGTGATATTTCTTACATACTCTCTCGCACTCTTTATCTGATATTCAGCGGAATGATAGTGGGAATAAGAGATTCCGAAACCGGTACATACCACCGCTACTACCGCAAGCACCAGGATCAGCACAATGAATTTCCAGCGAAATGGATGTTTTGCTGTATTTTCCAGCGGTTCTTCATCCCAGTCCTGCAATTCCGTCATGCTCTGCTGTACATCCTGATCGTCCGTGGCATCTTCTTCCGGTGTCATTTCCCTGGCAATATCATGCAGAGTCTGCTCCATATTGTATTCAATTTCCGGTTCAAAATCGGGAACAATATGGATATCCTCCCCGCAGTGCTCGCAGTAAAGCGTACCTTCTTTCATTTCCGCCCCGCAATTCGGACACTTCATATAATTATCCTCTTACTGCCTGCAAGGATACCGATTCCAGGCAGTTATTCATCAGCATAGCTATGGTCATAGGACCTACGCCGCCGGGAACCGGAGTAATGGCGCTGCATACAGGCTCCACACTGTCAAAGTCCACATCACCGCACAACTTGTTTTCTTCGTTGCGGTGAATTCCCACGTCAATGACAACCGCACCCTCTTTTACATATTCTGCCGTGATCATTTTCGGCTTGCCGACAGCCACCACCAGAATATCCGCTCTTTTGGTTACTTCTTTCAGATCTTTGGTACGGCTGTGAGCCACCGTCACCGTACCGTTCTCCCGAAGCAGCAACAATGCCATGGGTTTGCCGACGATATTACTTCTGCCTACCACCACACACTCTTTTCCGGCGATCTCAATACCGGAACGCTTCAGCAGCTGTATGACTCCTGCAGGAGTACAGGACACAAAGCCCGGCTTGCCGATGCAGAGTGCACCGACATTCTGGGGATGAAATCCGTCTACATCCTTTAAAGGAGAAATGGAATCCAGTACCTTTTCTTCGTCAATATGTTTCGGTAACGGCAGCTGCACCAGAATGCCGTTGACATCGGTTCTGTCATTTAATTCCCGGATCAGCTCCAGTAATTTTTCCTCTGTTGTCTCCTCTGGAAGTTCATATGCCAGAGACCGGATACCTACATATTCGCAGGCCTTTTTCTTGTTGCGGACATATACGGAAGATGCGGGATCCGCACCTACCTGGATCACCGCCAGCGTTACTTCGCAGCCCTGCTCTTTTAACCCTGCGACTTTTTCTTTGACTTCATCTTTAATCTGTGCGGAAATAACTTTTCCATCTATTAACTGTGCCATGAGACACTTTCCTCCTTACTAGAACAAGCCTACGATCCTACCGCTGTCATCCACATCGATATTGTAAGCAGCTGGAGCCTTGGGCAGGCCAGGCATGGTCATGACCGCACCGGTGAGCACTACAACAAAACCGGCACCTGCAGACACATAGACCTCTCTTACATTCAATTCAAAACCGGAAGGTCTTCCCAGTAACGTAGGATCATCTGACAGAGAATACTGGTTCTTTGCCATACATACCGGCAGATCACCAAAGCCAAGTTCCGTCAGTCTCTTTAACTGTTTTGCTGCCGCCGGAGCAAACACTACATCAGACGCTCCGTAGATCTCCTGCGCAATCTTTTTGATCTTATCCTGAAGAGACAGTTCATTTTCATATAAAACATGGAAGTGGTTCTCTTTTTCGTCGATTGCTTTTAATACTTTCTCAGCCAGAGCGATTCCACCCTCTCCGCCTTTCTCCCACACTTCGGAGAGTGCGAACTCACAGCCTCTTGTCTCACAGAATTCTCTGACATAAGCGGTCTCCGCCTCACTGTCGGTGATAAAAGAGTTCAGGGTAACCACTACAGGCACACCATATTTCTGAAGATTCTCAATATGTTTCTCCAGATTCACAATACCCTTTTTCAACGCTTCCAGATTCTCTGCTCCCAGATCCGCCTTTGCAACGCCACCGTTGTATTTCAGTGCACGGATGGTTGCTACCAGTACCACTGCATCAGGAGTAAGTCCTGCCTTACGACATTTGATATCGAAAAATTTCTCTGCTCCCAGATCCGCACCGAAGCCGGCTTCCGTGATGCAATAGTCTGCCATCTTCATGGCTGCCTTAGTAGCTCTGACGGAGTTACATCCGTGAGCGATGTTGGCAAACGGACCTCCGTGTACCAATGCGGGAGTATGCTCTAAGGTCTGGATCAGATTGGGCTTGATGGCATCCTTTAACAGTGCTGCCATGGCACCGACTGCTTTCAGCTGACCGGCGGTCACCGGCTCACCCTGATAGTTGTAAGCCACAACGATTCTGGACAGGCGCTCCTTCAGATCCTTCATATCGTCTGCCAGACACAGGATCGCCATGATCTCACTGGCTACGGTAATGACAAAATGATCCTCTCTGACAAAGCCGTCTGTCTTGTTGCCAAGTCCTACCACAATATTACGAAGGACTCTGTCATTCATGTCCTCACAGCGCTTCCACACGATCTGCCGGGTATCGATGCCCAGATCATTGCCCTGCTGGATATGATTGTCCAGCAGCGCAGCCAACAGGTTGTTGGCAGAGGTGATGGCATGAAAATCACCGGTAAAATGCAGATTCAGTTCATCCATAGGCACTACCTGTGCATAACCGCCGCCGGCAGCTCCACCTTTGATACCAAAGCAGGGGCCTAAGGACGGCTCTCTGAGCGCAATTACAGCCTTTTTGCCCATTCTGCCGAAAGCTTCTCCCAGCCCAACAGTGGTCGTGGTCTTACCCTCTCCTGCAGGAGTTGGGTTGATAGCTGTTACCAGAATCAGTTTTCCATTGGGACGATCCTGGATCTTACGTAAAAATTCTTCGGAAAGCTTTGCCTTGTATTTTCCGTAAAGTTCCAGGTCATCTGCTTCAATGCCAATACTTTCAGCCACTTTGGTGATGGGCTCCATTACCGCTTCCTGTGCGATTTCAATATCTGTTTTCATGTCCTTTTTCCCTCCGTTTATTCAGACAGTCTCGAACGAATGTCAGATTTCCTCCAACAGCTGTTCGAACTGTTCCATGCTCATAAGTACTTTTCTGGGTTTAGTGCCTTCTTCTTCACCTACCACGCCGTATTCGCAAAGCTGATCCATGATTCTGGCAGCACGGTTGAAACCGATTTTCAACACACGCTGCAGCATGCCGATGCTGGCCTTATCTTTATCAATAATAAACCTTGCGGCCTCCTCAAAATATTCGTCTCTGTCGTTACCGCCACCAGAGCCGCTTCCGGAGGAACTACCTGACGAGCCGATATTTTTGATCTTCT
>OGIO01002170.1_pt1 | contig 12650 bp, 9 predicted proteins | sample 1571841 | NCBI WGS metagenome assembly OGIO01 (sample SAMEA2582111, study PRJEB24529) | metagenome | biome: Human gut stool | place: China | collected 2011
CTAGAGCACGCGGTTCATACCCGCGGTGTCGAGGGTTCGAATCCCCCTCTCGCTACGAAAGAGAGAGCTCCTGCGAAAGCAGGGGCTTTTGTTGTTTTACGTTCGGAGGGGGCTGCCAGTGGCGGGCCCTGCAGATTACAATACCATGGAAAATGACAGGGAGGCGCTTATGAAATTATTCCACTTATCCGATCTCCACATCGGAAAGCGAGTCAATGAATTTTCGATGATCGAGGATCAGAAGTACATTTTGTCGCAGATTCTGCATACTGCAAAAAGAGAGAGACCAGATGGTGTACTGCTTTCCGGAGATATTTACGACAGTACGATTCCAAGTGCAGAAGCGGTTCAGGTTTTTGACGCGTTTCTGACAGAGCTTTCCACCAATCGGATTCCCACTTTTATTATCAGTGGAAACCATGATTCCGCCGAGCGTCTGGCATTTGGATCCAGCCTGATGGGAAAAAGCGGGATCTATTTTTCAAAGGTATACAATGGAACGATAGAGAAAATTCCGCTGCAGGATGCGTATGGCACGGTGTGGATTCATCTGCTTCCGTTTTTACGGCCTGCGGTGGTGCGCCATGCCCTGCCGGAGCGTGCGGAAGAAGTAATGTGTACAGCGGATGCAGTTCGGATTGCACTGGAACAGGATCTGGTTGATGAACAGGATCGAAATGTGATTCTGGCCCACCAGTTCGTAACCGGGGCAAAACGATGTGATGCAGAAGAACTGCAGGTTGGCGACTTGGATCAGATTCCGGCAGAATTGTTTGAAAAGTTTGATTATGCTGCACTGGGGCACATCCACAGCCCACAGAAGGTGGAAAGAGACACGGTTCGCTATTGCGGTTCGCCGCTGAAATATTCTTTTTCGGAAGCAGGACAGGAAAAAACGATTACGGTGATCGAATTAAAAGAAAAAGGAACGGTGGAGCTTAGAACAATTCCATTAAAGCCCTTGCACGATCTCAGGAAAATCCGGGGGACGTATCTGGAAGTCACGGCAAAAAGATTTTATGAGAACAGCGACTGCGAGGATTACCTTCTGGTGACGTTGACGGATGAAGAAGATGTGCCGGATGGAATGGCAAAACTCCGAACGATCTATCCGAACCTGATGCGCCTGGAGTACGATAACAAAAGAACCCGGTCTGCTGCAGACATTGGCACGGCGGAACGAGTGGAGGAAAAATCAGAACTGGAACTGTTCCGGGAATTTTATGAATTACAGAATAATCAGAGCATGACCGCACAGCAGGAAGCGCTGGTGGAAGAATTGTTACGGGGGATGAAGGGATGAAACCAAAGAAATTAGTCATCAGTGCATTCGGACCGTATGCGGACCGGATGGAACTTGATTTTGATCGGCTGGGCGGCGGTCTGTATCTGATTACGGGGGACACCGGCGCTGGAAAAACAACGATTTTTGATGCCATCACGTTTGCGCTTTACGGGGAAGCGAGCGGTGAAATCCGGAAAGGCGAAATGTTCCGCAGTAAGTATGCAAAACCGGAGGTGCGTACCTTCGTAGAGCTTACGTTTACGTATCAGGGAAAGGACTATACGGTAAAGAGAAACCCGGAATATCTGCGCCCGAAGGACCGCGGACAGGGCATGACGATGGAGAAAGCGAATGCAGAACTGATTTTTCCGGATGAGCGGCAGCCGGTTACGAAAACTTCGGAAGTGACAAAGAAAGTGACAGAACTTCTCGGGCTGGATCAGCGTCAGTTCCGACAGATTGCGATGATTGCGCAGGGAGATTTCCAGAAGCTTCTGCTGACAGGAACAGCGGATCGGAGTGAAATTTTCCGGAAAATGTTTCACACAGAGATTTATCAGGAGCTGCAGAAGCGCCTGCGGGAAGCAGCAAAGGAGCGCTGGAAAATATACGATGAAAAGAAACGCAGCATCAGCCAGTATCTGGACAATGTTGTCTGCCCGGAAGAGGCAGAATGGAAAAAAGAGTTTGACCGGCTGAAGAAAAATAAATTCGACGGCCAGGTTATGCGCGGTATGGAACTGCTTGCACGCTGCATCGAATGGGACGATGAGAAATTAAAGGCGCTGCAAGACGAGCAGAGTACGCTAAATGAAGAGATCGAAAAGAAAAACCAGCTTTTGGGAAAAATAAAAGAGCGACAGACGAGACAAAAAGAGAAAGAGCAGAAAGAAAAAGAATGGGAGACTCTGCTTCCGAAGGAAGAAGAAAAGAAAAAGAGAAGTGAGCAGGCAGAGAAAGAGGCGGAGATTTGTAAGCAGTTGGAAGAGCAGATTCGGGAAGAAAAAGTGTGTCTGGAACTGCTGCGAAAAGTGCAGCAGGAGCAAAGTGCAATGACACAGCTGCAAAAGGAACTGCAGGCAGCAACAGAAGCAAAAGAACAGCTTCAGACAGAGCAGGAGCGTGCAAAAAAAGTCCTGGAACAGAAGAAAGCACGGGAAGAACGTCTCTCTGATGCGGAGGTGAAACTTGCACGGACGGAACAAAAAGAAGCGTATGCCGCAGAGCAGATACAGCAGATGGAAGCATACTGCGAGACAATTGCAGGCGCAGTCAAAGAGGAAACGGCAAACAAAGAAGAGGAAAGCGTTCTTTGTAAAAAAATAAAAGAAACAGAGGAGACAGCGGCCAGGGCAGCCGAAGAGGCAGAAAGGCTGGCCGGGCAGGATCAGGTCTGCGAAAAACTGCTGGATGAAAAGAAAAATCTGGAACAGAAAATCCACACTTTAGAAGAAACGAAAAAACAGCTGGAGAGAACGACGGCTGAAAGGACGCAGATTGCCGCGCAGGTGACACAACTGCGAAAGGAAGAAGAGAACTTACAGGCGGATATCGCGACAACGGCAGAATATCTGGCCGAAAGAGACGGAGCCGCGCTGCTGCAGGAAAAATACCACCAGAAGCTGGAAACGCTGGAAAATCTGCTGGAAAGCTGGGAGCAGGGACGCAAAGAACTGGAAGAAAAGCAAGGTGCATACCAGCGTGAAATCAAAAAGAGAGATGCTTTACGGGAAACATATCAGGCGATGGAATCTTTATTTCTGGATGCACAGGCGGGAATTCTGGCAGAAAAACTGACAGAGGGAGAACCATGCCCGGTCTGCGGCGCTATTCATCATCCGCAGCCTGCCAGACGAGCAGAACATACGCCAGATAAAGAAACGCTGGATCACAAGAAAGAAGAACTTCGGATGCAGGAGGAAGCGGCTGCGGGACAAAGCGAGGCTGCGGGCAGCTGCCGCAGACAGGTAAAGGAAAAACGTGCACAGCTAACGGAATGGCTGTTAAGAGAACTGCCCGAGAGTCAGAAAGAACACGAACAGAAGCGACTTTCACAGATGCCGGATGTTTTATTTCAACAGGAAGCGGTCGAGAAGGCAGAGCAGCTTCGGAAGGAAGAAGAAACACAGAAAGTACGTCAGATGGAATATGCGGAACTGGAAAAAAGACAGACAGAACGGCAGAAAAGACTGGAAAGCATAAAAAAGACCATTGCAGCGGAACAGACACAGCTTGGCCGGGCAGAAGGAACCAAAAGAGCACTGGAAGAACAGTTGGAAAAAGAAATTGCGGAGGCGCAAAAAACGACTGCTTTTATGGAGAAAAAGAATCCTGCGCAAAGAAAGGGTCCGGGGGAGAGCGAGGACAGAAACTCCCTGGCTGATCAGATTGCCCAGGTGATTTCCTTCCGGAAAAACAGACAGAAACAGTGTGAGGGAGAGATTGCTGCCACGCGGGCAAAGGTGAGCCGCCGTGCAGAATGTATCGCACGGCAGAAAAAAGCGGAAGCTGAGCGGAAAGAGGATCATGAGCGGCTGCAGAAGGTGCGGAGCCGTCTTGAAGTACTGCAAAGCGATCGGAAGAGATGGAAGGAACAAGAAGAGAAACTGCTGGAAAATCTGGAAGAGCAGAGAGCGATCTGGGCAGAACAGGATCAGCAGAAAACAGGAGCGAAATCCGAAGGCAGGCCTGGAGATGGGAAGGAGCAGCTGAAGGATCTGGTAAGTGCAGAAACGGTGAAAAAACAGATAAATGAATTTACGGGATCGGAAATCGCAGAAAAACTTGCAGATGCGGAAAGAGAACTGTGGATTCGGTCTGTATGGGAACAGCACTGGCTGAAACAAAAGCGAAAAGAACTGACAGAACAGAAACAATGTATTCTTGCAGAACAGGAGGAACTGAAAAAGATCCGACAGGAAATCCAGGAAGAAACACAGAAAACGGAGCAAAGAGAACAGGAAATTCGCAAAAAAGAGCTGCGGGAAACGGAACAAAAGGCTGAAAGAAAAGCACTGCTGGAAAAGATCCGGGAAAAAGAGGCGCAGCTTGCGGGAAAAGAAGAAACAGAACTTCTGGAACATATTGCAGCCTGGGAAGCACAGAAAGAACGGCTGGAAGAAGCACAGAAAACAGCAAAAGAGGAACTGGATGCCATACAGAAAAAACTGACGGAAGTACAGGCGGCGCTTACGGCGATTCAGGCGTTAGAAACAGCGGATTCACAGGAACAGCCGCTCCCGTCAGAAATAGAATTACAGGAAGATTTAAGGGGACTTTCCGAACAGAAACAGGTTCTGGATCAGCGTTATAACGAGCAGTATCACGCGGCAAATACGAATCAGAACACATATGATGCCATTCGGAATCAGCAAAGTCAGATGCAGACCGTGGAAGAAGAGTACAAATGGGTCAATGCGCTTGCGGATACCGCATGTGGAAATGTGAGCGGAAAGCAAAAGATTGAACTGGAAACGTATGTGCAGATGGCGTATTTTGACCGGATTCTGCGAAAAGCCAATGTGCGTTTCCTGACGATGAGCCAGGGACAGTATGAGCTGAAACGGCAGGAAGACGGCACGAATAAGAAAGAAAAAGCCGGATTGGAACTGAATGTGATTGACCATTATAACGGAACGGAGCGGAGTGTCCGCACGCTCTCCGGCGGCGAATCGTTTCAGGCATCGCTTTCGCTGGCACTTGGCCTGTCAGATGAAATTCAGTCGTATGCAGGAGGAATCCGGTTAGATTCCATGTTTGTGGACGAAGGTTTTGGTTCTCTCGATGAAGAGTCCCTGAATCAGGCGGTGAAAGCACTGGAAGGTCTGGCGGATGGAAACTGTCTGGTCGGAATTATTTCTCATGTGCCCAAGTTAAAAGAGCGGATTGAGAAAAAAATCATTGTGACGAAAAATCGAAGCCGGGATGGTGTAGGAAGCCGGGCAGTGATCGAGTAGACCACACAGGAGATGATTGGGATTCGAGAGAATTCCTTGTCAGAAAGTACGGAAAATGCTATAATGGATCCGTTGGGCAAAAAAAGTTGAATGAACAGAGCAAATCCGGCGAATCATGCCGGCTGCCATAGAATGGAGGAAACAAATGAAAACATCAGATTTTTATTATGATCTGCCAAAAGAACTGATTGCACAGGATCCATTGGAAGACCGCAGCGCTTCCCGCCTGATGCATCTGGATAAAACGACAGGTGAATATAAGCATGGTCATTTCCGTGATATTCTGCAGTATCTGAAACCAGGCGACTGTCTGGTTATCAATGATACGAAGGTAATTCCGGCGCGTCTTTATGGTTCCAAGGTCGGAACGGATGCGGCAATTGAGATTCTTCTTTTAAAGAGAAAAGAAAATGACATCTGGGAAACGCTGGTAAAACCGGGCAAAAAATGCAAGGTCGGAACCGTAATATCCTTTGGAGACGGAATTCTGACAGGCGAAGTAGTCGATATCGTGGATGAAGGAAACCGCCTGATCCAGTTCCACTATGAAGGCATTTTTGAAGAAATTCTGGATCAGCTTGGTGAAATGCCGCTGCCGCCGTATATCACACACAAACTGCAGGACAAGAACCGCTACCAGACGGTATACGCGAAACACGAGGGAAGCGCAGCCGCTCCGACCGCAGGACTGCACTTTACAAAAGAGCTTCTGCAGCAGGTACAGGATGCCGGTGTAAAGATCGCCCATGTAACCCTGCATGTCGGCCTTGGCACCTTCCGTCCGGTGAAAGTGGAGGATGTCACCCAGCATCACATGCACTCTGAGTTCTATGTGGTAGAAGAAGATCAGGCAAAACTGATCAACGATACGAAAGCAGCAGGCGGCCGTGTGATCGCAGTCGGAACAACGAGCTGCCGTACTCTGGAGTCGGCAACCGGCGAGGACGGCATTTTAAAAGCCGGAAGCGGCTGGACCGAGATCTTTATCTATCCGGGTTACCGCTTCAAGATGATCGACGGACTGATCACCAATTTCCATCTGCCGGAGTCCACACTGGTGATGCTGGTATCGGCACTGGCTGGAAAAGAGCATATTATGGCAGCTTATGAAGAGGCTGTAAGAGAAAAATACCGCTTTTTCTCCTTCGGCGATGCCATGATGATTGAATAAAAAATTCGTTTATGACAAAAATACGATGCTGAAAGAAAACGACCATATAGGAACACCCGTGAAGCCCTATATGGTCGTTTTTTTCTCTGCGAATCTTCTAAATCTTTCTTTTTCCCTGCCGAAAAACAGAAGATTTTATTAAGGTTTCTGAAAACGAGCGGAACTGGGTTGTGTCAGGGAATGTTTTTGCGTATACTGATACGTGTTTGAGACAAGGGAGGACGGATTTTGAAGAGAGACGAGAGAAGAAAGTTTCCATACTATGGTATCCTGCCGCTAATTCTGACGCTGACAGCGAATTTTATCGCTTATTTTGGAACGCGGCCGTTTACCAGTTCGTGGAAACATTACAATATAGAAACGGTGCTGGACCAGCAGATCCCGGTGATCCCGTGGACGATCGTGATTTATTTTGGCTGTTATCTGGTCTGGATTGTAAATTATCTGATTGCCGCAAGCAGAGAGAAAGAATTTGTCTGGCGGTTCTTTGCAGCAGATGTTCTGGCGCGGCTTGTCTGTATGGCATTTTATCTGCTGCTGCCGACAACGAACGTAAGGCCGTCGATCCCGGAACAGGGATTCTGGAATCAGATGCTTGCCTTGCTCTACCAGATGGATGCGGCGGACAATTTGTTCCCATCGATTCACTGCCTGAACAGCTGGTTCTGCTATATCGCAGTCCGTGGAAGACGGGAGATTCCGCGCTGGTATCAGCGGTTCTCTTTCTGGGCGGCACTTGCCGTGTTTGTCTCTACGCTGACAACAAAGCAGCATGTGATTGCAGATGTGATTGGCGGAGCGCTTCTGGCAGAAGTGACGTGGCAGATCGCGGGACGCACGCATCTTGGTGCATGGTATGGCATGATATTGGAACGAAGGAGGTGGAAACGCCGTGCAGAGTAAGAAAAAAATGATCGTGAATACCGTTTTTCTCGTTGTGATTTTTGCGTTGACGATATACGGTGTTTTCCACGGCGAAGACCTTGGCGCAATGATGGAAGCAATGCGGCGGGCAGATGTGCGGTGGCTGTTGCCGGGACTGTTCTGTGTCGTGTTTTTTATCTGGGGAGAATCGATCATCATCTGGTACATGATGCATTCCTTCCAGATTCCGGTGAAGAAGCGGACATGTTTTCTGTTTTCTTCCGTCGGATTCTTTTTCAGCTGTATCACACCGTCCGCAAGCGGCGGCCAGCCGATGCAGCTCTACTATATGAAAAAGGAGAAAATATCTCTTCCGGTATCAACGGTGATTCTGATGATCGTCACGATCACCTACAAAGCGGTGCTGGTCGTGGTGGGACTTGGGCTTGTTCTGTTCGGACAGGGCTTCCTGCACCGGTATCTGACGGAAATCCTTCCGGTTTTCTATCTGGGAATCGGTCTGAATGTCTTCTGTGTCACAGCCATGCTTATTCTGGTTTTTCATCCGGCGCTTGCGCGGACAATTCTGGTTTTGGGACTGAAAATCGTGGAAAAACTGCATTTGATGAAACGAAAAGAAAGCCGCCTGAAAAAACTGGAAGCTTCCATGGAAGTCTACCAGAATACGGCAGCGTATCTTGGCACCCACAAAATGGTGCTGGTCAATGTCCTTGCGATTACCTTTGCACAGAGGTTTGCTTTGTTTGCAGCAACATGGTTTGTATACCGCGCCTTCCATTTATCAGGCATTTCCTTTATCACCATTGTGCTGCTGCAGGCGGTCATTTCCGTATCGGTTGACATGCTGCCGCTTCCGGGAGGAATGGGAATCAGCGAGACACTGTTTCTAAAAATTTTCCCGCCGGTCTTTGGAAGCACGCTGCTTCTTCCGGCAATGGTGCTTTCCAGAGGGCTCGGCTACTACGGGGAGCTGCTGGTGAGTGCAGTCTTTACCATCGTCGCACAGCTTACGATCGGGAATACGAAAAGAGAAAAAAGAGGGGGAACTACATATGATAGGGTTCTATGATTATACCGTAATATTAACATATATCAGCTTTGCATCGTCCATCAGCGGCATTTTTCTTGCAACGCGGGGACACTTTAACTGGGCGATTTTTTGTCTTGCTTTTTCCGGACTGTGCGATATGTTCGATGGAAAAATTGCGCGGACGAAGAAAAACAGGACCGAAGATGAAAAGCGGTTCGGCATTCAGATCGATTCGCTCTGCGATGTGGTCTGTTTCGGCGTCTTTCCGATCGTGCTCTGCTATGAGCTTGGCATGACACATTTTTACAGCATTCCGATTCTTATTTTCTACGGTCTTGCGGGCGTGATCCGTCTGGGATATTTTAACGTGATGGAAGAGAAGCGTCAGAATGAAACTTCGGAGAACCGGAAATATTACCAGGGACTGCCGATTACCTCGATGTCAGTAGCCCTGCCGCTGCTGTTCGTCTTTGCACCGCTCTGCCGCGGATACTTTCTGATCTGGCTGCATCTGCTGGTGCTGGCGGTCGGCGTTCTGTTTATCACGGATTTCCGCTTCCGCAAGCCGACGAATAAAGAGCTTGCTGTGCTGGTAGCGGTCGTTGGAGTGGCTGTGCTCCGCGGACTTCTGATCTGGAAGGGAGGAAGAACGGTTTGAGACTCTGCGCTTATCCTTACCGAAAACAGGGGAAAAATTATCCAAAGCTTGATCTGATCCGCGAGGAAAATGATCTGCAGGACCGTTTTCTACACATGATGTACAGCCATGCCGCCGGAAGAGCCGCGATGCAGCCGCTGGTTCAGTCATTTGTATCTCGTGCGGCAGGCTGCTTTCTGGACAGCCGCTTATCGGTGCCGCTGGTTGCACCGTTTGTAAAGAAAAATCATATTTCACTGAAGGAATGTACCGCAAAGCAGTTTATCTCGTTCAATGATTTCTTTGTGCGGAAGCTGAAAATGGATGCACGTCCGTTTTCCAATGCGCCGCAGGATTTTATCAGCCCGTGTGATGCGCGGCTTACGGTTTATCCGATTCATGAGAACGGGAAGTTTGAGATCAAGAACACAGAATATACGCTGGAACAGCTTCTGCGCGACCAGAAGCTGGCAAAACGGTATGAGGGCGGAACGTTATTTCTGTTTCGGCTTTCCGTGGACGATTATCACCGGTATCTCTTTGTGGATGACGGCGTCTGTTCGACGGAACGGCGGATTGAGGGTGTGCTCCACACGGTCAATCCGGCGGCGAATGATTTTTGCCCGATCTATAAAGAAAATACGAGAACCTACACGCTGCTGCAGTCCGCAAATTTCGGCACACTGCTGCAGTTGGAGGTCGGCGCGATGATGGTCGGAAAGATTGTCAATGAAAATGCCGGAGCGGCGAGACGTGTACAGCGCGGCGAAGAGAAAGGCTATTTTGCCTTCGGTGGTTCGACAGTGATCGTTCTGGCACAGAAGGGAAGCGCAGTGCCGGAAAAACGGATCTGGAATTATTCGCGGCTTGGAATCGAAACACGGGTACGGCAGGGAGAAACGGTTGGGACGGCCGGAAGAACAGGGTAAAAGCAAAAAAAATGGATTGTGAGGAAATGATCTTCACAATCCATTTTTTGTTTAAACGTTTTTTATGCCTGCAGCCGTGCCAGATCCTGGTAGAATGTCGGATACGAGATATCCACACAGCCGGCGCGCAGGATTTCCGTCGGTGTCTCTGCGGCAAGCGAAGCGATTGCAAACGACATCGCAATGCGGTGGTCGAGGCGGCTGTCGATTTGGGCGCCGTGGAACGGTTTTCCGCCCTCAATGATCATGCCGTCGTCCGTGCCTTCCAGGGAAACACCCATCGCGGTGAGTTCGTTTACCATGATATCAAGACGGTTCGATTCTTTGACTTTCAGCTCCTCCGCATTCCGGATCACGGTTGTACCGTTCGCTGTGGCGGCAAGAACCGCGATGATCGGGATTTCATCGATCAGGGTCGGGATCAGTTCGCCCTCGATGACGGTGCCGGAAAGAGACGGCGTATAGCGCACGAGAAGGTCTGCAACCGGTTCTCCGCCGGAGTTCTGCTCATTCAGAAGTGTGATGTCAGCACCCATGGCGCGGCAGACGCGGAGTATACCGTCGCGGGTCGGGTTGATGCCGACATTTTTCAGGAGCACCTCAGAGCCTGGAACTATCAGCGCGGCGGCGATGAAGTAGGCGGCGGAGGAAATATCTCCCGGCACACGGACGAGATTTCCATGGAGATCCGGGTCCGGCAGAACCGATGCGGTCAGCCCTTCGGAGGCAACGTCGGCGCCGAAGAATTTCAGCATCAGCTCCGTATGGTTTCTGGAAAGAGCCGGTTCGGTAACGCTTGTTTTTCCGTCAGCATACAGTCCGGCAAGCAGGACACACGATTTGACCTGTGCGGATGCGACCGGCGAAAGATAGGAGATGGCGTGGAGCGGATGGCCGTTGATCGCAAGCGGCGCACAGCCGTTTTCCGGAATACTGCGGATGGAAGCGCCCATCTGGGTCAGCGGATTGATGATGCGTCCCATCGGCCGTTTCTGAATGGAGGTGTCACCGGTCAGTGTACTGGAAAAGTTCTGGCCGGAAAGAATGCCGGAGATCAGGCGTGTCGTTGTTCCGCTGTTTCCGCAGTCGAGAACGGCGGACGGAGCCGAAAGCCCGTGCAGGCCTTTTCCATGAACGAGGATGCGCTCCGGCGTGTTCTCGATCTCAATGCCCATACTGCGGAAGCAGGAGATGGTGGAGAGACAGTCGGCACCCTGTAAAAAGTTTGTGACTTCTGTGGTTCCCTCTGAAATGGCACCGAACATGACGGCGCGGTGGGAAATGGATTTATCGCCCGGCACGGAGATTTCTCCGCGCAGAGGACGTACTGCTTTCTGGAACTGCATAACGTAACTTCCTCCTGTCAAGATATACGCGCTTTTAATTGCGGATATGAATGGTATAGCCATGGTCTTTTAAGACCTTCCGGGCAAGAATGCCTGCCTGCTCTTCATAAAATTCAATGCGGAGAGCACCCTCTTCGAACTCGCGGTTATGCGTAATGCCGATATTTTTAATACTGATCTGGTTGATGGCAAGAATTGTTGTAACGGCTGCGATTCCGCCGGCTTCATCGAGCAGGTCGCAGTAAACGACGTATTCTTTCTTTGTCGGTCCATAGGAAGAATCTTCCATGGAATTCCGGTATTCGCGGGAACTTTCAAACATATTGTAGAGCTCGTGGCCTTTTTTGTTGTCAACCAGGTATTTTGCCTGGACGAGAAGGCGGATATAGGAATCCAGCACATTCGAGAGCTGCTTCTGGTTTGAGAGACAGATCTGCTGCCATACCTCCGGGGAGGAGGAAGCGATGCGGGTGATGTCCTTGAAGCCGCCTGCAGCAACGGTTTTCATCTGCTCTTCCGGTGTGTCCAGGGATGCGAGTGCATTGACCAGGGTAGCGGCAACGATATGCGGCAGATGACTGACACCTGCGGTGATGTAGTCGTGCTCTTCGTATGTTAAAACCATCGGGATCGCCTTTAAGGACTGGACAAGATCAACGAAAGCGGAAACTGTCGCGATCTCAACATCTGGTCCGGGTGTAATCATATAGTAAGCATTTTCCAGCAGGTAATCGGTGGCGCTGGAATATCCCGTCTTTTCGGAGCCTGCCATCGGATGACCGCCAACGAAGACATCCTCATATCCGAGGCGTTCCACAGCCTTGTGGATGTCGGTCTTTGTGCTGCCGATATCCGTGATAATGGCACCCGGTTTTAAGAACGGACGGACCTTTTCCAGATACATGGCATTGTACTCCACCGGGGTACAGAGAAAGATGATGTCACATGCGGAGAACGTCTCATCGATCCCGTCAAGGATGATATCGATCGTCCCCTCTTTCTTTGCCTGCTCAAGCTTTGAACGGGTCCGCATGTACGCCATAATGGTAATATCTTTATTTGCACGGCGCAGGCCTCTGGCAATAGAACCGCCGATGAGACCAAGACCGATAAAACCAAAAGTAGAATCAGACATTTTGTAAGCCCTCCTTTATCTCTTCGATTTTATAACATGGGTGTGGGAATGTCAACAAGAAAAATCAACACTTTAAAGTGGCAAAATCAAGACCCGGATCATCGATGCATTTCTTATCTTTTTTCTGACTTAGAAAACTGCATGGCACTGTAACGACTGCGGAGGAGAGATCCTATTCACATTCTATAAAACTTTATAAATTGAAAACCCCGCGCTGCCATTCCATTCGCGGGCGGTGAGTTTCCGGGTGGGAGTGCTTGATCCCGGCACTCCCAC
>OGIO01002180.1_pt1 | contig 12612 bp, 8 predicted proteins | sample 1571841 | NCBI WGS metagenome assembly OGIO01 (sample SAMEA2582111, study PRJEB24529) | metagenome | biome: Human gut stool | place: China | collected 2011
GTTCAAATGCCTTCGGTCCTAATTTCGCTACCTTGAGAAGTTCTTTTCTGTCTGTAAACTGACCGTTCTCTTCTCTGTAAGCTACGATATTCTTTGCGATTGCCTTGCTGATACCGGAAATATACTCCAGTAATGATGCAGAAGCTGTATTTAAATCTACGCCGACTTTATTTACACTGTCCTCAACCACACCGCTTAAAGCCTCATCTAGCTTCTTCTGGTTCATATCATGCTGATACTGGCCGACTCCGATGGATTTCGGATCAATCTTTACAAGTTCTGCCAGTGGGTCCTGCACACGTCTTGCGATAGATGCGGCACTTCTCTGTCCCACGTCAAAATTCGGAAACTCTTCCGTAGCCAGCTTACTTGCAGAATATACAGAAGCACCGGCTTCATTTGTGATCACATACTGTACTTTTTTCTCCGGAATCTCTTTGAGCATATCTACGATCACCTGCTCGGATTCACGGCATGCAGTACCGTTTCCTACGGAAATCAGAGAAACACCATACTTCTCGATCATGCCCTCTACGGTATCTTTGGCAGCACGGATCTTCTTCTCGGTTGTAGGAGCTGTCGGGTAAACAACAGTAGTATCCAGCACTTTACCTGTGGCATCTACAACTGCCAGCTTACATCCGGTACGGAACGCAGGGTCCCATCCCAGTACCACTTTGCCTGCGATTGGAGGCTGCATCAAAAGCTGTTCCAGGTTCTTTCCAAATACGTGGATTGCACCGTCTTCTGCCTTATCTGTGAGGTCACTGCGGATCTCACGCTCGATCGCCGGTCCGATCAGACGCTTGTAGCTGTCCTCTATCACTGCTTTTAAGATCGGAGTTGTGTTTGGATTCTCTCTGCTGATGACTCTCTTGTTTAAGTAACGAAGAATATCTTCTTCCGGTGCATTGACCTTTACTGTGATAAATTTCTCTTTTTCCCCACGGTTTAATGCAAGGATGCGGTGTCCAGCCAGCTTTTTGATCGGTTCTTCAAAGTCATAGTACATTTCATATACGGACTGTTCCTCTGCCTTCTTTGCTGTAGAGGAAATGCTTCCGTTCTTTCTGGTCAGGTTACGGATGTAGATACGGTAGTCTGCCTCATCAGAAATGCGCTCTGCAATGATATCTTTGGCACCGTTTAATGCCTCTGTCACGTTCTTAACGCCCTTTTCTTCAGAAACATAAGCCTTCGCCTCTTCCTCTACCGGCTTCTCTGTCATCTGAAGCAGGATCAGGTCAGCCAGTGGTTCCAGACCTTTCTCCTTCGCGATCGTTGCACGGGTACGGCGTTTCGGACGATATGGTCTGTATAAGTCCTCTACCACTACCAGAGTCTGTGCATCCAGAATCTGTTTTTTCAGTTCTCCTGTCAGCTTGCCCTGATCTTCAATACTCTTTAATACCTGATTCTTCTTATCTTCCAGATTTCTTAAATAAGTCAGTCTCTCGAAAAGAGTACGGAGCTGTTCGTCATTAAGGGAACCTGTTGCTTCTTTTCTGTATCGTGAAATAAACGGGATAGTATTGCCCTCGTCGATCAGTTTGACTGCGGCTTCCACCTGCCATTTTTCCACCTTCAATTCCTGTGTAATTGCCTGAATAATATCCATTATTTCTTTATCTCCTCTTATGGCTCTGTCAGAATGTCAAACTAAAGTCATTCCAGAAAACAATGCGAGATGCCACATTTTATGGAACTGGTATAGTGTTACAACCCTTACATTCTGCAAAATATTACTGTCTGCTTCCCTGCCGGACGGCAAAATAGCATCCATCATCATATAAAGCACTCTTGTGATAGGGTATCAATCTGGCACCGATTTGTCAAGTGTGGGATTATTCGCTGCTGTCTATCTGCCACTTCCATAAACTACTTTATGTGCGGTCTTTTATGCAAAATATTCCTCCAGCTCCTTCACAAACTCTTCCGGCATGGTTCTTATAATCGGCATGGTTTCAATATTACCCAGACGGTCCGCGATATGTCCCAGAAGTTCTGCGCTGCGTTTCAGGGACCAGTCAGAAAGGAGGGCAATCGTGTCGTGGCGGGTGTGCATTCCGAAACCATCTCTGTTTAAGGTCATTGCAGGAACTCCTTTCCATGCGAAGCTGTTGGAATCACTGACCCAGACCTGATGCTTCGTGGACATTCCGATTCCTGCTTCGTGTGCCAGATAAGTCATCATCTGGCAGATGGAAGCATCTCCGGTCACACCAATGACCGTGCCGCCCACAAGCTGACCGGCAAGGTCTACATTCATGTTAAACTGGTGCATGGCGAGTTCTTTTTCATGGACCTGTACATAATTCTGGCTTCCCAGAAGTCCTTTCTCTTCTGCCCCGAACCAGATAAATTCCATGGTTCTGCGTGGTCTGTGTGCATGAAAATAACGGCAGAGTTCCATGATAATGGCTCCGCCTGCCATATTGTCATAAGCTCCCGGTCCCTCTGGTACGGAATCAAAATGAGCTGTCAGAGTAAGGACTTCTTCTTTTTTGTCTGTGCCTTCCACACGGGCGATCACGTTTCCGGAAGTGCGTGTCACTGTTTCCTGATCTGTTTCCAGACATACCTGAGATGCTCCTTTTGTTACCAGCTCTATCGCAGCTTTATAATGAATCGCAGCTCCCGGAAGTCGGTTGGCGGCAGATTCAGACATTTTTGGCAGTCTGTACGCAGTCGGCTTTAAATCTTCTCCCTCATCCAGAGGTGTTCCGCTGATACTGATAAATCCTGCTGCCCCTGCCTTCACCAGTTTCTGATACATTCCGGCATCCACTCTGTTATTGAGCATCACCACTTTTCCTCTGGCACCCATCAGGCTGATATCATCGCCGTTCTCCACATATAGAAACGGTGCCTGTAAACCATCTTTTTTTGTATTTCCACATCTGCCATAAGCGATTACTGTGTATTCTTTGTGATAAGGTTCTGTGACTGTCAGTTTTGCATGATTGATCTGAAAGGTATCAAAGGAAAATTCTTCGATATGGTTTTCCACTCCCAGTTCCTTCAGTTCTTCCTGGATCAGATGAGCTGCTTTTGCTTCTCCTTCTGTTCCGGCTTCTCTGATATAGTCAAATTTTTTCAGAAATTCCATCTGACGCTGTCCGCTGATTTCGTTTTTTTCCATGTTTGTTTTTCTCCTAAAATTAGTCAAGCGGATATTCGCAATCCGCTTCGCTACTTGCTCATAACCAAATAACTGCTCCGCAGTTTATCAGAAGGCGCTTGCACGCCTCCTGATACAAGCAAGTCCCCATACACTGCTTATTGCTTTTCGCAATTGAAGCAGGGGACTTACTTAATTTGGTTAAATTTCCATATATAAAGTTCTTGCAAAATACATAAATTTCTCTGCAAAAAATGGATAAAACAACAGGCAGAACCAACCCCTGTGTGGTATCAGTCCTGCCTGCTTTTTCTCATTTTTTATTATTTATCTGATTAAGCACTGCTCACAGCAGCATATCCCGGAATCTTTCGTCTTTCCCCCGAAAAAGCTTTCCACAGGGAAAATAAATGATACTCTTATTTTGTTCCCACACATTCCAGGATACGAAGCAGCATGGTTCCTGTTCCTACATTATAACCGCTTGTGGCATAAATGCCAGTGAGACTTCCGTCAAATACGATGATCAGCGGTAATTTATCCGGATCAACATACATACGTCTTCCCAGCATATTTACGTTTTCAGAGAAATCATCGTAATAGATTCCGATTCCTTCGACTGCATCCAGAACTTCTTTGATCTTTCCATCCTTTAACGCTTCCTCAGAGCGTACCACGAATCTCAGAGAATCTGCATAGGCTGCAAATTCCTCTTTCTGCTCCAGAATCTCATTCAGGATGTGCTCGGTAGGTTCCCTGCCTTCTTCCAGCCAGAACATAATACAAGGTTTTCCTTCTGTCACGGAAGAAGCAGTGATATCTGCTTTTTCTTCTGTCTGAACCATAAATTCCGGTACGGAAATGCGCTCCAGCATCTCCTTCAGGTCAGCCTGACGCAGAACGAGTTCCACTGTTTTTGTTTCTCCCGGCAGGACTTCAAATTCTGTCTGTCTTGCAAGCTGGTTTCCGTTTGGAAGGCGGTTTCTGGTGATCAGGCGGTATTTTCCGGACTGTACCGGGATGGTCATTTCCTGATCCAGTGTTGTGCCTTCATAGTTTAAGCTCACATAAGTTCTGCCATTCCAGCAGCCAAGACTCCAGTTCTGCAGATATACCCATTCTGTATTGTCACCGCTTACGATCTTTACCGCTGCATCCTTCTCCTGTGCAGCGATCACCGGTACAAACTCTTCTTTTTCTTTATCCCAGTATTCCATGGAAAGGTCTTCCGGATTCAGCCTTGCCGGAATTCCAAAGGTACGGGCAACTGCCACAAATAATACTTTCTGTGAACGCTCACTGCCGATCTTATATTTTAAGCATCCCACCGGAGTGGTCATCACGGTATCACGCTCTCTGTCCGGTCTGTCTGTGATCTGCTTCTGGATCATCTTCCAGATCTCTGTCGGGTCTTTGCGGAATTTTTCAGCCTCTTCTTCCGTAAATACACTCAGGATATACTGACGGTAAGCAGTCATAATCTCGTATTCTACTCTTGGATTCAGTACATAATTCAGGAACAGTTCATCGGACATGCTTCCTTCATACTGTAAACTATATTTCAGATGTTCTTCCAGTACAGACTGTTTTAAATCTGTCTGATCTTTGTCACTGAGAATATCCAGAAGTGGTTTTCTCCATTTCTCTCCCGGTTCTTTCTGTGCAAGAAAAGCGATGCGTTCCGGATTTTCCCAGTTTTCGCTTCTCTCTGTGCGGAGTTTATCTGCCAGTGCAGTACGGCGTTTACATTCTTCCTTCTGCTCTTTACTTGGAACTGCGGTGTTTACCGGTGTGTCCACCGGTGCAAACATATCAATGTCTCCGTTCTCACTTGTATCCCCCAATACAACTGTCAGTTCACTTTCTTTTTCGCAGTGGAATGCTTTGCCTGTGTAAACTCCGCCTTTTTCCACCTGTACATATAAAGAGCCATATCCTGTCTCCAGCACAGCCTTACCCTGTGCATCTGTGACAGCAAGGGCTGCCGGTGAATATTCTGAATAATTCAGGACGCAGAACTCAATACTGGCATTCTCTACAGCTGTCCCTTCTGTATCGACTACCGTAACTGTAACCTCATGTGTGGCAGCATATCTGGAAAGCTGGTTGTAAAGATGAACCATGCCTTCCTGTCCTGCCTCTTTTTCATCTGCTGTTTCATATCCGAACATTCTGGAATGGATCATCATGGCTCTGGAAGAAGCTGCGGTAAACCATCCTCTGTTTAAGATCATTTCCGGCTCGCAGGCTCCCAGGAATACCCATTTTCCATCGCACCATGCCTCTACCCAGGCATGATTGTCATCGCAGTGGGACCATCTCGGTGCATAGACCTGTCTTGCCGGGATTCCCACACTTCTTAAGGCATTGATGGTAAATACGGATTCTTCTCCGCATCTTCCATAACCTCTGTTATAGACAGCCAGTGCGGAAAGTGTACGGTCGTCTCCGCAGTGGTAAGTCACATGCTCTGCACACCAGAAATTTGTCTCCAGAATGATTTCTTCTGTGGAAAGACTTCCCAGTTTTTCCACGGAGCCCTGACTGATTTTTTCAATAATGTCACGGCCGAACAGCTCCCGGCAGGGACGGATTTCTTCTTCATTGACTCTGTGCAGAAGAACATAATTTAAATAGATTTCATCCGGAAGCTCCTGTACGCTTTTCAGGTTCTTCCACAGCCAGACACCCTGTTTCACAGAATCCATAAATACTTCACAGTCATAATTGGCCATATCGCTTACCGGCATTGCGATATAAAGATAGCGAAGTGCCAGTGATTCCTCCGGGCTCAGCGTTTCCATCAGCTTCTCTGGCTCTTTTAATAATTCCGGAAATTCTTTTACAAGTTCTGCGTAATCCGCGTTGATCCTGTCTCTTGTATTCTTCAGAAATGTCATATTCTACAGCCTTTCCAATAACTCTTTTACTTCTTTTACTTTCGCTTCATCTGTGCGCATCAGTTCATATTCACTGATGGACGGCAGTCCCATGCTCACGCCCTCTTTTCGATACTTCATGGCACTGTCCAGCACTTTTTTTCCAGACATATGGTATGCTTGGATTCCGGTTTTCGGATAGAGAATTTTTACTGCCTCTGCATCCACTCCGGCACCTGCCTGGATCACAATACGTCCCTGGCTCTTCTCCTGAAGCTCTGCGAGCAGGTCAGCCCCCTGCGTACAGCATTCTTTCTGTCCGGATGTAAGGATTGTGTTGATTCCAAGCTCTATCGCCTGTTCCATGGCTTCCATCGGGTCTGCGCAGACATCAAAGGCTCTGTGCAGTGTCACGGACATATCCCCTGCTGCCTCTTTCAGACCAGCCATTCTTTCCAGATCCAGATGTCCGTCAGGGCGCAGCATACCGATCACAACTCCCTGTGCGCCCAGCTCACGAAACATACCGATCTCATCTTTCATGATATCAAATTCATAATCGGAATAAAGAAAATCCCCGTAACGCGGGCGTACCAGAATGTGAATGCAGATATCACTGTATCTGCGGATTTCCTTAAACAGACTTGCATCCGGTGTGGTTCCGCCGATCACCAGATTCTGACAAAGTTCAATTCTTGTCGCTCCACCACTCTCAGCAGCGAGTACAGATTCTACGGAGTCTGCACAGACCTCAAGTGTATAATTTTTCATCCCCTGCCTCCTTCTTCTTTTTGTTTTATTACTTTTTCATATCAGGAGTCAAAAGGTCAGAAATCGTTTCGTGTACGCACGATCAGATTTTTGACCCTGAGATTCTGATATCATTTTTTATTATTTTATTGCTTATTTCTTACTTTGCGTACTGCCTGTGCTGCTTTTTTATTTCGCAAATTCAGAACATGCAACAAAATGTCCCGGTTTGATCTCTTTCAGCGGCGGCTGTGCGCTCTTGCAGCGTTCTGTACAGTACGGACAGCGGGAAGCAAATTTACACTCATTTCCCAGATTGATCGGGCTTGGAAGTGTTCCCTCCAGCATGATTCTCTTTCTGTTCTTCTCGATCTCCGGTTCCGGAATCGGGATTGCGGAAAGCAGTGCCTTGGTATATGGATGAACCGGGTTGTTAAAGAGTTCTTCACTGTCAGCCAGTTCCACCAGATAGCCCAGGTACATAACACCGATGCGGTCACTGATGTGCTTGACCATGGAAAGGTCATGTGCGATAAAGAGGTAAGTCAGACCTCTCTTTTCCTGAAGTTCTTCCAGAAGGTTGACTACCTGTGCCTGAATGGAAACGTCCAGCGCAGAGATCGGCTCATCACATACGATGAAATCCGGGTTTACAGCCAGTGCACGGGCAATACCGACACGCTGTCTCTGTCCGCCTGAAAACTCATGAGGAAAACGGTCTGCATGTTCTGCCTGAAGTCCTACTGTTTCGAGAAGACGTACCACCTGCTCTTCTTTGTCTCTTCTGTTCTTTGCAAGGCCATGAGAATCCAGACCCTCTCCTACGATATCCATGATCTTACGTCTTGGATTCAGGGATGCATACGGGTCCTGGAAGATCATCTGCATTCTTCCGGTCAGGTCATGTGCCTGTTTTTTGCTCATGCTTTTGTCTACTTTCATTCCGTCAAAGGTAACGGTTCCTGAGGTCGGCTCGTAAAGATGGATGACTGTTCTTCCAAATGTGGATTTTCCACATCCGGACTCGCCTACCAGACCAAGTGTCTCGCCTTTGTAGATCTGAAGTGTTACATCATCGACTGCCTTTAAAGTCTGGTTTTTGCCTACTTCAAAGTATTTTTTCAGATGCTGGACATCAAGAAGCACTTCTTTTTCTGTTTTGTTGTTTCCCATCAGGCTTTTCCTCCTTTTGCCCGCGGATCAAGAAGCCAGCAGGCTGATTTGTGGAACTTTCCACATTCTGTATATTCCGGCATAAACTGCTGGCATACAACCATTGTCTCATTACATCTCGCTGCGAACGGACATCCTTTCGGCGGGTCCATCAGATCCGGAGGTGTTCCCGGGATTGCGCGGAGACGGTTTCCTTTTTCATGTGCTTTCGGAATGGATGCAAGCAGTCCTTTGGTATATTCGTGACACGGATTTTTGAAAATCTCGTATACATCACCGGTTTCTACCAGCTTGCCGCCGTACATAACTGCCACACGGTCTGCAATGTTGGCAACAACACCCAGGTTGTGTGTGATGATAATGATAGAAGTTTTTGTTTTCTTCTGAAGATCACGCATCAGGTCAAGGATCTGTGCCTGAATGGTTACATCCAGAGCTGTAGTCGGCTCATCCGCGATCAGGACTTTCGGATCACATGCCAGCGCAATGGCGATGACAACTCGCTGTCTCATACCACCGGATAACTGATGCGGATACTGTTTGTAACGCTCTTCCGGATTGGAGATACCAACCAGAGAAAGAAGCTCAATGGCTCTTGCTTTTCTCTGTTCTGCTGTCATGTCCTTTTTATGTGCTTTCAGCATTTCTTCGATCTGTTTTCCGATCCTCATGGTCGGGTTCAGAGAAGTCATCGGGTCCTGGAATACCATGGCAATTTCAGAACCACGAATTGTCTGCATTTCTCTCTCTGTATATTTGGTCAGGTCTTTTCCGTTGTACATAACGGTTCCTTCGGTCACTTTTCCATTCTTCGGAAGGATTCCCATGATTCCTTTCATAGTGATGGATTTACCGGAACCGGACTCTCCAACGACTGCCAGAGTTTCCTGCTCGTTCAGATAAAAGTTTACGTCACGGACCGCCTGTACGATGCCTTTGTGTGTTTTGATATGTATTGTCAGATTACTGACTTCCAGTATTTTTCCCATGTTTCTACCTACTTTCTCATCTGCGGGTCCAGTGCGTCTCTTAAGCCGTCGCCCAGGATACTGAAGCATACCATGATCAGTACGATTACGATTGCCGGGCAGATCAGTACGTGCGGATAGTTCTGAAGAACCTGATATCCACCGTTGATCAATACACCCAGAGAAGCCTGCGGTTCTGCAAGACCGATACCGATGAAGCTTAAGAATGCCTCTGTAAAGATTGCACTTGGAATTGTGAACATAACCTGAATTACGATGATACCTACAGTATTCGGGATCAGGTCTTTCATAATAATATAGAAGTTATTGCTTCCGAGAACATGGGAAGCCATGACAAATTCCTGATTTTTCAGTTTCAGGATCTCAGCACGTACCAGACGTGCCATGTTTACCCATCCTGTAATGGAAAGTGCTGCGATGATCGTTCCTACACCTGCCGGGAACGCCATCAGGAACAGGATTACGATGATCAGACTTGGAATACCAACCAGAATCTCGATGATACGCTGCATAAGAGCATCGACTCTTCCGCCAAGTAATGCGGAAACCGCACCGTAAAGGACACCTACTACGAGGTCAAGCACTGCTGCTACCAGTGCAATCATCAGGGAAATTCGGGTTCCCATCCATACACGGGTCCATAAGTCTCGTCCAAACTGGTCACATCCGAAGATATGCTCTTTGGTCGGTGTGGAATATACATTGCTGTAATCTGTAAATGCAAAATCATATTTAGAAAAAATTGGTGCCAGAATCGCCAGTAAGATAATGACGATCAGAATAAATAAAGATACTACTGCCGCTTTGTTTTTTCGCAGTCTCGCCCAGGCGTCTGCGATCATGCTGGAAGCCGGTGCAGCGATATGCTCTTTCTCATCTGCTGCGACCTCTGCTTTTACGAACATGGAGTCCTTGATCATTTCGTTATTCATGCTTTAGTTCTCCTTTCCTCTCGCCAGACGGATACGTGGATCGATCAGAGAGTATACAACGTCAACCAGTAACACGATCAGCATATAGAATGCTGCATAGAAAACAGTGATCCCCATGATAACCGGGTAGTCATTTGCTTTGATACAGTCTACGAAAAGACTTCCGATTCCAGGGATACTGAAAATGTTCTCTACTGCCAGAGAACCGGTCAGTAAGTTAACCACGATCGGACCAAGTACTGTGACAACCGGGATGATGGAGTTCTTTACTGCATGTTTCATCAGGACTTTTGCCTGACTGATACCTTTGGCGCGTGCAGTTACGATGTAATCCTGATCCAGAACGTCCAGCATCTCTGTACGCATGAAACGAGCCACCTGCGCAGTTGCCGAGAATGACAGGGCAATGGATGGCAGGATGGAACATGACCAGCTTGTCCAGAATGCGATCGGCAGGACTCCCCATTTCAGACCGATGAAATACTGAAGAAGGGCTGCCGCTACGAAGTTCGGGACCGAGACTCCAAGGACCGCCAGGATCATGGTAAAGTAGTCGATTCCGCTGTTATGTTTCCATGCGGCAAGCACTCCGAGGATCAGACCGAGGGCCAGACCGATGAGAACTGCCTGAAGACCGATCAGTGCTGACGGTCCGAGACGGCTTCCGATTACTTTTGCAACATCCTGATTTACATATGTGAATGAAGTTCCCAGATCCCCATGAAGCATGTTTCCTATGTATTTTACATACTGAACCGGTACCGGATCATTTAATCCGTACATTTCCAGCACTTTTTCCTGCTGTGCAGGAGTCATGATACTGAAACGTTCTGCATCAAAAGGTGTTCCAGGAAGATTTTTCATCAGGAAAAATGTACAGGTGATAATGATCCAGAGGGTTACAAGGATATAACCCAGACGTTTAAATACATATTTTACCATGCTTTTGTCTTCCTTTCTTATTTCAAGTCGTTCGCTTTTTGCAGTGGTTCTCATGGAACGAAACTGCTTCCTATTTAAAAGGCAGGCAGCCATTTTTTCCGCCGCCTGCCCTCTTACAGCTTATCAGGCAAAAATTTCATTCGCCTGACAGACTGCACTGTTCGCTGATTTTATTATCGTAACTGCTCAGTACCTTTACAGTTATTATTCAAAATAAGCGTATTTAAATTCCATCGGAACTCCGATCGGATGTGTGATCAGGTTCTTAACGTTGGATTTTGTTAATGTTGCAGATCCTTTGTGGTAGATTGGAGAAACAACTGCATCTTCTGCTACAAGTTTCTTCTCAGCTTTGAGCATGTCATCCAGACGTGTTGCGTCATCTGTCTGTGTCTTTGCATCTGCGATCAGAGAGTTGTATTCTTCGTCTACATAGTTTCCACGGTATGGTGTTCCGTTTGTCCACAGGTCAAGGTATGTCATGGCATCGTCATAGTCTGCGCCCCATGCAGTAACACCCATCTGATAGTTGTTTGCATCCATCTGCTCGCCACGGCCCTGCATGGTCTTTGTATCGATCTCTACTGTCAGGCCAAGGTTTTTGCTCAGTTCACTCTGAAGGAAGGTTGCTACGGATTTGGATACACTGTCGTCACCAACCAGAACAGTCAGAGATTTTACTTCGCCAAGTTCTTTTAATGCTTCATCATAATATTTCTTAGCTTCGTCTACGTCATATACAGCTACATCGCCGTTGAGTTCACGGAATGTTTTTTCTCCGTCACCGCTCATGCCGTCAGCTACCAGTCCGTTTCCTGGTACAGAACCGTCAGCAAGAATGAACTCTGTCAGAGCATTTCTGTCGATTGCGTGTGAGATTGCCTGACGCATATTTACGTTTCCAACCACATCGTCTGTCAGGTTGAACTGAAGGTATGTTGTACGGAAGTCAACAGTCTGAGAAAATTCCGGGTTGTCTTTGTTTGCTGCTACGTTTGTAGAGTCAAGTTCTACCTGGGAAAGTTCTCCTGACTGGTATGCGTTGTATGCTGCGGAAGCATCTTTCATAACACGTACTTTTGCATTCTCGATCTGTACGTTGTCTTTATCCCAGTAGTTGTCATTCTTTGCAAAAGTAACACCTACTGCCGGATCATATTCTGTGATCACATACGGTCCGCAGTATACCATGTTATCCGGTGTCAGGCCATACTGATCGCCTACGCTGTTGTAGAATTCTTCGTTTACAGGGAAGAACATTGCCATTGTACACAGGTTTGTGAAATAAGGTGTCGGGCTCTTAAGCTGTACTTCAAGAGTCTGATCATCTACTGCTTTTACACCAACTTCGTCAGCTTCTACAGTTCCTTCGCTGTATTCCTGACCGTTTACGATATAGTCGTTCATGATGAAGCTGTAGCCGTTTGTAGCTTCTGCGCTCATCTGTTTCAGCCATGAGAATACGAAGTCTGATGCTTTTACTGCATCTCCGTTGCTCCACTGGATACCGTCTCTTAAATGGAAGGTGTAAGTAAGCTTATCATCGCTGACATCATATGTGTCGCAGAGTGCAGGCTGTGGCTGATTGTTCTCATCCATACGGAAAAGACCTTCCTGTGCCTGGTTGTTTACGAGGGATGCCTGCTCTTCAGATGCAGCCCACTGTACCAGAGTTTTTACCTCTGCTGTTACTGCTACGCTGAGTGTCTGGGATGCGTCTGCTGCGTATGCACTTACAGGTGCTGCTGCCATAGCCATTGTGAGCATAAGTGCTGCCATTCTTTTCTTCATATTCCTTTTTCTCCTTTCACTTCTGTGAACCTGTG
>OGIO01002186.1_pt1 | contig 12571 bp, 10 predicted proteins | sample 1571841 | NCBI WGS metagenome assembly OGIO01 (sample SAMEA2582111, study PRJEB24529) | metagenome | biome: Human gut stool | place: China | collected 2011
ATGGCAGCTCGTTGCGCAGTGTGCGGCAAGGGACCGCAGACCGGTTTCACCGTTTCGCACTCACATATTCGCAATAAGCGCACCTTCCGCCCGAACCTGCAGCCGGTTCGCACCACCATCGACGGCGAGAACGTTCGCGTTCGCGTTTGCGTCAAGTGCATCAAGGCTGGCAAGGTTCAGCGCGTTGAAGCGTGAATCGCGAAATAACAGCTTGAAACCCCGGTAGACCAATGGTCACCGGGGTTTTGCTTTATCTTGATCCCGCCAGGGCTTTAAGCGTTCGGATTTCTCCACTCGATGGAGAAATCTTCCCGCTTACAGTGGCGTTTGCGTCCGTATTCCTCCAGTAGGTGGAGGAATACTCCCATTGGTTGGCTGGTTTGCGTCCTGATTTCTCCAGCGACTGGAGCTTTTTGCCCGCTAAGGGGCTTGTGGACGGGGTGATTTCTCCAGTGGGTGGAGGTTTTTGCCCGCTGAGGGGCTGGTTTGCGTCCGTATTCCTCCAGCGAGTGGGGAATTTGGGCGGTTTGAGTCGTACCCAGTGGTAGAAGCCGCATCTGTCGGCATAACTGGGGAGAATGGTGCGTTATGAGCACCACACTGGAAACACCGATTTCATCAATCGAGAGCAACCGCCGCAGAGTCGGCGCGCTGAAATCGCTTGGTGTGGTGTCAGTTGGCGACGCCCTGACCTATTATCCGTTCCGCGTAACCGATCCGGTTCCCGCGCGCTCACTGCATGAAGCGAAAATCGGGGAGAAAATGGCGTTCGCCGCGCATGTGCTCGAAACGCGTGTTTTCCCCATGGCACGTCGAGGCTTCCGCCTGATCGCAACAGTCACGGACGACGATTTCGCAGCGCGTCGCAACACCCCAAAATCGTTGGCGTCGCTGGTCTTCTTTTCGTATCGCAAATCGTATGTTGACTGGGTGCAGCGCAAACTGCACGCGGGAGCGCTGCTCGTCGTCGCAGGCGAGCCAAGCGTGTACGACAATCGTCTGCAATTCACGCATCCCGACCTGCTCACCATCAATCCCGTGCAATCGCAGTCGGAAAACGGGGAATGGAACGACGGTTTCGGCGATCCTGCGAATCCGCCTCTCGGCAATCTGAAATACGATGCGCAAACGATCGACGAAGCGCTGAAACGAGTTTGCCGTCCACGACCGGTATATCATGCAACTTCGCGAATTTCCAGCGAACATATTCATGAATCGGTATTGAAATATATGGATGCGTTGCGCGGAGCCGAATATCTGGCAACGCAAAATGCAGGGAATTTCTTAGATAATCCTACGCAAGAAGGGGATTTTGATATTCCCCAAATTGATCGAGAAATACAGATTAAAGTACTCGGTAATGCTATTCCCGATATTATTCCGGAAGATTTTCGTGAGGAATATGGGCTTATGCATCGTGCTGAGGCATTCATGGCGATTCATGATCCGGTTGATCGCAAGAATTTCGATAACGCCTTGCAAACGTTGCGATATGAGGAAGCGCTGATCTGCCAGACCGCGCTCGTCAAATCACGCGATGCATCGCGCAAATCCAAGGCTACCGCATGCCCTGAAACGCGGTTGAAAGACGATTTCATCGCGTCGCTGCCATTCGCCCTTACGAACGGCCAACAGCAGGTCATCGCCGATATTTCCGCCGATATGGCGCACGATTACCCCATGCAACGATTGCTGCAAGGCGAGGTCGGTTCCGGTAAGACCGTGGTCGCGGTTGCTGCCATGATGCAGGCCGTCGGATCAGGCGGCCAGGCCGTGCTTGTAGCGCCAACGCAGGTTCTTGCCGAACAGCATTATGCGAGCATTTCCACAATGGTATCCAAACTGGGAAAAAGCGACGCAAATTCGAGTGATAATCAAAAAAATCTAGATGATGTCAATGCGCGGCGAAGCAATAAACGGTCCGCGCAAAGTTCGAAAGATGGGGAATTCGACGCAAAAACAATTCACAATAATGCTGTGGATAAAGGTGTACAACTTGCAGACCTTCTTGATTTGGCCGCATCTGATGATGTGGAAACCGGATTTTCCGGCAAGGGAAACGATATATTTGGCACAAAAGATGGGGAGATTCCTGTATTTCTTCTCACGGGAAGTATGCGACTTGCCGAACGTCGTCGCGTGCTCGCAGCAGCCGCATCGGGCATGCCCTGTATCGTCGTGGCGACGCACGCCGCATTTTCCAAGAGTTTCCAGGCGCCGAACCTCACCTTGGCGGTGATCGACGAACAGCACCGCTTCGGTGTGGAACAGCGTGAATCGTTGAATTCCAAGGGTTCTACGGCGCCTCATCTGTTGGTCATGACGGCCACGCCGATTCCGCGCACCGCAGCCATGACCTGGTTCGGCGATCTCGACATTTCCTCGCTGACCGAACTTCCCGGCGGCCGCAAGCCGATTCGCACATTCGTGGTGCCGGAAGACAATGCGTCGTTGATGGGTGAAATGTTTGCCCTGATTCGCAAGCGCATCGACGCGGGGGAACGTGCCTACGTGGTCTGCCCGCGCATTGACGCCGATGCCGAAGATGCGGACGGCGCGCTGGCGGCGTCAGCGGCTTCAGGCTCGAAAACCGCAGGTTCGTCGGCCGCGGCTTTTGACGACGCGTACGATCTTGGTGAAGACGACGACCGGCGAGCGCAACGCCCGCCGCTGCATTCCGTGGCGGAAATCGTGGAGCGTCTGCAATCGCTGCCGCAGTTCAAAGGCATCCGTTTCGCCACGTTGACCGGGCGTGACGATGATGCCACCAAAACGCAGGTCATGGCCGATTTTGCGGCCGGAATAACGCCGATTCTGGTGGCGACCACGGTGATCGAGGTCGGCGTGGACGTGGCGAAAGCCAGCTGCATCGTGATTTTCGATGCGGACCGGTATGGGCTTTCGCAATTGCACCAGTTGCGTGGGCGCGTCGGCCGAGGCGGCACCGATTCGGGGGCTTTCCTGATTTCGCGTGCGCCCGCGGACAGTGATGCCGCCCGCCGTCTTGACGTGATTCAGGGCACGTTGGATGGTGCCGAAATAGCGCAGGCCGATTTGGAATTCCGCGGCGCCGGCGACGTGCTCGGCGACGCGCAATCTGGCGGAAAGTCAGGTTTGAAGCTGCTTCGTGTGGTTAAGGATGTGAAGATTATTGAGCATGCGCGGGTTGAGGCTACGAGGCTTGTCGCTCAGGATCCTGATTTACTCGAACATGTGCAGTTGGCCGGGGCGGTGCTTGATTTCACGCGCGGCAATGAAACGTTCCTGACCAGTAATTAGTTTGGTGCGATTAATTAATCGCCTGGCACGCTAGAGTGGTGCGTATGCGCGTAATTTCAGGACGATTCAAAGGCGTTGCATTGACCACGCCGAAAGCGGGCACTCGACCGACCACCGATCGCACCAAAGAGGCGATTTTCTCGCATCTCGATTCATGGGGAGTGTTGGACGATGCCCGCGTGCTCGATTTGTTTGCAGGAACCGGCGCTTTGGGCATCGAAGCATTGAGCCGTGGCGCACGAGAGCTGGTGGCGGTGGAATCATCCGCTCCGGCGGCCGCATTGATCGCGCAGACGCTGACCGCACTGAAACACAACCGTTCATGGGAGCTGGGCATGAGCGCGCGCGTGATCAAGGCGCGCGCGGAAAAGTACGCGGCCTGCGCCTCCGCGGTGGCCCCGTTCGACGTGATCTTCATCGATCCGCCATACGCGTTCGAAACCGAGGCATGCAACCAGCTGCTGACCGATCTGGCGGGCCGCGAGCTGACCGGCGATGATACGGTGATCATGCTGGAACGCTCCACACGATCCGCCGAACCGGCCGCGCCGGAAGGCTGGACCATCTCCGACCACCGCGATTACGGCGAAACCGCCGTGTACTACATCGAACTAAGCAAGCCAATCGCTGAATCGTAAATTCGGCGCTATGATGTCAGCATGTTTACCAGTGCCGCATCGTCGCGAATGTTTTATGTCGACAGCGAACTCGATTACAGTTCGGTGATCAACTCCGATCACCGCGAATCTTGGGGCAGTAATCAGCTGTATCCAGCAATTGTGCGTGTGCATACGGAAATGCCTGCGCAGAATGTGCCATTGCATTGGCATCTTGGCTCGGAACTGGTATATGCGCGTCATGGTGACGTTCGTTTGTTCATCGACGGCATGGACGTTACTCTGCGCAGCGGGCAGTTGTGCTTGATTAGTCCCAAAGCCCTGCATTCCATTCATCCAATGCCGCATGATGATTCACAGAACGTGTTATCCATATCCTTCGATGGTGAATACTTGTCTCGCATGTGTCCGGAATTAGCGAATATACGGCTGAATCAAGGGGTTGTCTACGGAGTAGATGGCATTGTGGACGGTCAACTCCTTGGCTTGTGCGAGCAGATTGTCGGTTGTGTGGAAAATGATGGCTCGGCGCTGCAGATGCTGCAACTCAATGCGTTGCTGTATGAGCTGCTTTATCATGTGTGTACCCAGTGTACGGTGATGGATTGCTATACTACTGATGGTGAGGCAAAACATATCAGCAGTAACGCAGTCTGCAGTACTGCACATGCTTTCAATGCTGGCGATGTTGCGACTGTCAGCGAAGGCTCGGGTGTTGGCGTGCGTCGTATCACTGAATATATGGAACGGCATTACGCGCAGGATCTGTCTATCGGGCAGCTCGCATCACAGTTCGGCTATTCACGTGAGCACTTCTCTCGACTATTCAAACGTGGCACAGGAGTTACGCCCGACCGATATCTGACGGAAATCCGGTTGCAATCGGCTCTTGATGATTTGCTCAATACTGGCGATACCGTTGCGCAAATTGCGCAGCATAATGGATTTCCCAACGTGCGATCGTTTACAACAGCATTTGCAGCACGTTTTTCCGCTACTCCTGCAGTATATCGACGTGCTCACAACGCATAAAATATGTAGTGCGGGCGCTTGCGTAACGTTATGCTTAACTCTTGCGTAACGTTATGCTTAACTTGAGTGATTTTTCGCAAAATCAAGTATTCTCAGCGTGTCACAAAACCGACTTTTTCTGTCAAAAAGTCACCTAAATAGTTGATATGTGCTCTCGTAAGCTGAAATCACAGCCGCATGTCGTAGCAGACAGGCGGCACAGTGCACGTGAACAGTGTGCATAAAGAGAAATAGCGAAGGAGCGAACTATGAGTGATACCACCGTGACAGCTAAAGCTGCCCCAATGTCGCAGCTGCCGCAATCCGGACCGAAACGAGTCATGCTTAAAGGTGCAATCTTGTCTCTGGCTCTGCTGCTACAAAGCATTTCCGTTACTGCAGCAGTCGTGTCCAGTCTTAAACAAGACTTTCCCAACGCTTCTGCCATGGAACTGCAATGCTTTGTGACAGTGCCTGTGCTGGGTAACATCATTGCCACGCTGATTGGAGGACGCTTCGCCACAAAAATCGGTAAGAAAAACCTGTGTATCATCGGTACGTTGTTGTGCTTCATCGGTGGTTTTCTGCCAATGTTCGTGCCGATACTTGATGGACAAACCGCGCTTCGTGTGTTCGCAGGTTTTGGTTTGGGTTTGATCCAGCCGTTGTCTGCATCGTTGATTGTCGATTGCTTCAAAGGTAAGGAAGCGGACACACTGATGGGTTTCCAATCCTCTGCGGTTGGTTTGGGCGCCACTATTATTTCTTCCACCATTGCAGGCATCATGTCGTTCGACTGGCACTACTTCTACTACGTGTATTTCTTCGCACTGGTGGTTATGGTGATTGTGCTGTTCTTCATTCCGAACGCAGTAAACGACTTGGGTCGTGAAGAAGTAATTTCCACTGAAACTAACGCAGCTCCGAAGCAGCGCAAGAAGATGCCGATTTCCGCGTATTTCGGCATGTTGCTACAGATCATTTTTGCCACTGGTTACGGCTTCTACACTATCAATCTGTCGCTTGCCGCTGAAGAAACCGGCACCATCACCGCAGTACAAGCGGCAACGGTCATCACCATCATTTCCGTGTCTTCCCTGATTGGTGGTCTGTTCTTCGGACTTGTCAAGAGCTTCGTCGGCATGTGGGTTGGCGTGATCGCCATCGCCATGCAAGGTATTGCACTGCTCATTTGGGGTAATACCACTTCGCTTGCCGCTTGGAACGTGGCTGGTGTGCTGCTGGGCGTGGGTTTCTGCTGGTTCATGCCATACGTGAACATTCTGGTGAACGAGCATACCGATCCATCCATCTCTGCACAGGCCACTTCTTATGCGTTCTTCGGCAACTCCGTTGGTTCCTTCATTCCGCCGTATGCATTCGCAGCACTGGGCGCAATCACCGGTATCACCAGCCCGTGGAAGTCCATGAACATGGGTGCCGCATTCATGGTCGTGTGCATCGTGCTCATCCTGGCATTCATGGCGTCGGAAAAGAAGAAGACTGCAGCAATTGTTGCCTGACGGCAATTCGTGTGCTGCAACATGCATATTGAAAAATGGAGAAAACAATAATGATTGATATCGAAACCATGGTAGAACCACCCGCGGCGGAGCCACTCAAACCAATCTTCACACCAGTCGATAAAGTCGCGGAATTCCCCCATTCCGATGAGCTGCCGGAAGGTTGCCAAGTATTTGACATCAACACTGACGATTTCTTCTACTCCACGTATATAACGCACGAAACATATGTGACGCGACGTGACGTGGACGGCAACGACCTCGATTTGCAGATGACCATCTACACACCGTTCCATGACGATGGCAACATGCCCGACGGTAAACCAGAAGCAGGTTGGCCGGTAATCGTGATCATACGTGGAGCCGCTTTCTTTAAGCCGAACCTGTCCAGTTTCAACAGTCTATATATTCGACTGGCGGAAAAGGGATATATGGTTGTAGTGCCGGAATATCGTCCAAGCACCGTCGATCCGTTCCCTGCACAAATGCAGGACTGCAAAACCGCTGTACGTTATGTGCGCCGCAATGCCGAACGGCTGGATGCTGATCCTAATCGCATCGCATTATTCGGTGACTCTGCTGGCGGCCATACCGTACTTATGGCAGGTTTTACCGGTGATCGCGAGCCGGATACTCCAGATTACGGCGAGACCAGTGCTGAAGTGCGCTGTATCATCGACTGGTATGGTCCCACCGATTTTGTGAAAATGAACTACTATCCGAGTTCGCAAGATCACAATCCTGCGCAATGCCCGGAAGGTATGGAACTCGGCGGCGTTAGTGTGCTGGAAAACCCGGAACTGAGCCGTGCAGCTTCGCCAATGACCTATTTGAGCGCTGACAGGCCGACTCCGCCGACCTTGATTATGCATGGCGGTCGTGATCTGCTCGTACCGTTCAACCAGAGTTGCAGGCTGTATGCGACCATGAAGGTGCTTGATAAAGACGTGACTTTCTACAAGCTTGACAATGCCAGCCATGCCGCCTATGGATTCCGCAGTGACAAGGCAATCGGGTTGGTACTTGATTGGCTGCGGAAGCGTTTGTGAAACTGGCGGATAATGCGGTAATGCTGTAAGGTTACCGAACTGCTGCCAAATCGTTGCCGAGTCGATATGAGAAAACGTCAATCCGATGATGTTACTTGCATCTTGGATTGACGTCTTTCGTATTTGCGCTTTTGGGAATACGCGACTTTTATCGCTTGCGGGGGTAGGGGCCGGAGACTTCCCAACCGAGCGACATAAGCGTCTTGCGATCGGCTTTGTCGAGCTTGGTGCAATCCAACGCTTCAATTAGATCCGGACGCAGCTCGTCGGTTTTGGCCAATGCCTCATCGCGGCGGAAACGATCCACTTTCGCATGATTGCCGGAAAGCAGCACGTCCGGAACCTTGATGCCACGCCATTCCGCGGGCTTCGTGTACTGGCGGTGCTCCAACAGCGCGTTATCGCCCGTATACGATTCCTCAACAATCGAAGCGGCATTGCCCATAAAACCGGGCAGCAGCCGCGTGATCGCCTCCAACATGACCGACACTGCGACCTCGCCGCCGTTCAACACGTAATCGCCGATCGAATATTCGCGCACGTCAATGCCTTGCGCGCGGTAATACTGCGGAATGCGCGCGTCATACCCTTCGTAACGGCCGCAGCCGAACAGCAGATGATCGGCATGGCTCAGTTCCGTCGCATCCTGTTGTGTGAACAGCGGGGCGGAAGGATTCGGAAAAATCAGCACAGGACCTGCGGAAGATGGTGCAATATCAGTTTTTTCGGAATTCTCAGGACCTGCGGAAGATTGTGCAGTGTCGGAATCTGTAGTATCGCAAGAATCGCCAGTATCGAAGGAATCCGCAGAATCCTCAATATTTTCCGTATTTTCGATTACCGCAGGCTCAAGCTGCAGCAGCTCGTCGAGGCATTCGCTCCACACTTCCGGCTTCATCACCATGCCTGCGCCACCGCCGACAGGAGTGTCGTCGACGGAATGATGTACGTCGTGCGTCCAGTCGCGCAGATTGTGCGCGGTAACCTCCACAAGCCCTTTCGACTGCGCTTTGCCGAGCAGACTGAGGTTCAGCACTTCAAAATATTCCGGGAAAACAGACACGATATCGATCTTCATAATGTTCAGAATACCGGGATGCCTGCCAAGTGGCAGGAAACATAAAAAGTGGGCACTGGATTCCAATGCCCACTTGAATGGATATGTGATCGAAAGCGCGTAATCATGAATGCTTACGCAGGATCGCAAACGATCACAGTCCCGGAATAAGACCTCCAGGCGGATCGAGGGTCAGATAGCCCTCTTCAAGGTCGATGTCTGGCACGAGCTCGTCCACGAATGGCACGAGCGCGCTGTTCTCAACCACAACGCCGTCGGCATCCTTCACCGGATTGGCGAGACGAATCTTCAGCAGCCATTGGGCCACTTCTATCACGTCAACGACTTTGCCGACCACCACGCCCGGTTCGAGACCAAGCATATTGTTTTCAGCCAGTCGCGCCTCAAGACCGATGAGGTCTTTCGGATACCACTCGTCGGCTTCAAGCATGTCTTCCGGATCGTCCGCCTCGCCATACAGCACAATGCCGTTGGCCGCTTCGGACTGGTCGCGGTTGTCAATGCCTTCGAACTTGATGATCCAACGGTTTTTGAAGGTACGGGAGTTCTCCACCACATACTCTTCTTCGCCGTCTTTCGTGTACAACACAGCACCGGGAGCGAACCGGTATTCCGGTTCGTCCGTAAAGATCTGCACGGTGACTTCGCCTTTGAGCCCCTGCGCACGCCCGATACGACAGACCCTCAGCAGCTCGGGCTGTTGAGGGTCGTCAGAATGCATATCACGCACCACGCTAGGATCTCACCTGCGCACGTCCATGATGTCGACGCGCACCTTGTGGTCGGACAGTGCCTGCACCACGGCGCGAATCGCATTTGCCGTGCGTCCGCTGCGTCCGATGACGCGACCGATGTCTTCCGGGTTGACGCGCACGCGAATGAGTTCGCCACGCGCGTTCTCATGGGACTTCACCGATACGTCGTCGGGAAAATCGACGATGTTCTTAATCAGATGTTCCACAGCCTGGGCGAGCATGATCACTCAGCTTCCGCAGCCGGCTCTTCAGCCGGAGCTTCCTCAGTAGCGGCGGCTTCGGCTTCAGCCTTGGCCTTGGCGTCAGCTTCGGACTTTGCAGCCTTCAGCTTCTGAGCCTGAGCCTCAACGGCCTCAACGCGAGCGGCGGCATCCGGGCCGGCCTCAACGGTCTTCAGGGTGCCTTCAGCACCGTCAAGGCCCTTGAACTTCTGCCAGTCACCGGTGATCTTCAGCAGGTTCAGCACCTGCTCGGTCGGCTGAGCGCCAACGCCGAGCCAGTACTGAGCGCGCTCGGAATCGATAACGATGGTCGAAGGCTGGGTGTTCGGATTGTAGGTACCGATCTCTTCGATGGCGCGGCCATCACGCTTGGTACGGGAATCCATGATCACCACGCGGTAGAACGCGTAGAACTTCTTACCCATGCGCTTCAGACGAATCTTGGTTGCCAAAATGGCTCTCCTTGTATAACTAGGGGTGTGCGTTTCGTTTTCTGTGTGGGGCACGGAATCCGAAACCCACATGTTCCTCACGTCACGCGATAGTTAGAGGGCCTCGCGCGCGCGAATAACTTACCAAGTATAACCGTGGGGTACGGACGGATGGGTCTTAGGATGTTTCCCGCTCTATGCGACTTTCCGAATCCGTGCAAAACCGGGAAGTCGTTTGTCTGATTCTGCGGAAACGGTCAATTATGCGGCGAATGTGATGCCTTGAATGACCGAATCGGCAGAATCGGACATTTGCTGGCATTCGTGAGATGTTTGCGTGGGTCTACATGGCGGAATCGTCGGAATCAGGCAGGCTGGCTACACTTGGAGGTTCCGAGTTTGCGTATGTCCGTTCGGAGTGAACGGTTTGCATAGGGGGAGTTGCCTGAATGATTATCGCGCTTTGGATTGCGTTGATTATTTGCGTTGTATGGATTGCGCTTGGCGAGATGCCGGCTGGTTGGGATGGCCATTTGCCGCTGCCGTACTTGATTGCGTTGATTCCGTTGCTGTGGATTCCGACGCTTGTGATCGCCGTCGCCGGTTTCGCGTTGCATGAGCCGGCTCTCGGGGGAGTCGCTGCGGTGGTCTGTCTTGCGTCGCTGCTGCGCAAAATCGCATATTGGATGGAAAATCTTAATTCTCCCAATACTGCGCAGAGGGTTGCCGAAAAACTTGCGGAAAAGCGTGAAACATCTCGTGAAACAGGCAATGAAGCTGTTACGGAATCCGCGAAACATGGCCGTTTCCGTGTGATGACGCTGAACTGCCGATTTGGTCGCGCCAACGCTGCGGCAATCGTCAGTGCGGTCAAAAAACATGATATTGCAGTACTTGCATTGCAGGAATTGACGGACGATCTGGTTGCGCAATTGGACGCTTCGGGATTGTCTGATTTGCTTCCGTACCGTCAGTTGGGGGAGAGCAAGGGAACGGACAATGGCGGATTCAACGGTGTGTGGATTCGTATTGAACCAAGCGACATGTCTCCGGTCACTGCGGTGATTCCCGCGGCCGACGTGCCGGGCGTGTGCTTCCCGATCGATTCGATGCGCGGCATCACGTTTGTTTCGGCACATCCGAAGTCTCCGATGCGCGGATGCAGGGAATGGTCCGCCGGCATCATCGGTTTGGGGGAGTTGGCGACCACTCAGAAGCAGGGCGACATCACCGTTGTGTTGGGTGATTTGAATTCCGGTACCGATCATCCAAGCTTCCGCAAGCTGCTGAATGCGGGCTTCAAGGATGCGGCCTTGTGCGAGGCGAAGGGCCGTCATGCCACATTCCCATCATGGCTGCCGTGGCCGCGCATCATTCTCGACCATGTGCTTTTCACCAAGGGATTGGACGCTTCCGACGTGAGTTCGTTCTGCGTTGAAGGTAGCGATCATCTTGCGCTTGCTGCCACGTTGACGTTGAAGTAGTTGATGGCGATTATAAGGTAGTCGATTCAGCTGAAAACAGCTGATTGGAGTACGAAAAAAGGGGATGCGATTCGTCTTGAACCACATCCCCTTTTTATACGTTACCGTTTTCGCGTCGCTTGCTTTAGTGCAGCAAGCCGGACAGTCCGCCGCCAAAGTTCGGCGGCAGCTCACCGGCATCGCCCATCAAGTCTTGCAATCCGGCGGGAAGTGCAGGATTCTGCGGCTTCTTGGCAAAAGCGGAACCGCCGGAAGACTTACCGTCGGAGTTCTTGCCGGCAAGCTTGTCGCGCAATGCCTTCTCTTCAGCCTCGCGCTTCATCGGATTGCCGGACTTACCGCCCTTCTTCTTGCCCTTCTTGCCTTTACCCTTGCCTTTGCCCCCGCCCATGGCAGGGCCGCCAAAGCCAGGCATGCCAGCGCCGGCCTTGTTGCTCATACGCTTCATCATCTTCGCGGCCTGCTCGAAACGCTGCAATAGCGCGTTTACCTGCGAAACGGTCACGCCGGAACCGTAAGCGATACGAGCTCGACGAGAACCGTCAATAATCGAAGGATCACGACGTTCCGCAGGAGTCATCGAACGAATAATGGCTTCAGTACGATCGATTTCCCTCTCGTCGAACTGCTCAAGTTCTTTACGATGCGCGGCCATACCCGGAATCATGCCAAGCAGATTCTTCATCGGACCAAGCTTGCGCACCTGTTGCAGCTGATCGAGGAAATCATCCAAACCAAAGGAACCATCGGAAATCTTGATGGCGGCCTTACGAGCCTCTTCCTCGTCGAACTGCTTCTGCGCCTGCTCGATCAGGGTAAGAATATCGCCCATATCGAGAATGCGGGAAGCCATACGATCCGGGTGGAAAACCTCGAAATCCTTCAGACCTTCGCCAGTGGAAGCGAACAGAATCGGCTTGCCGGTAACGGAGGCGACCGAAAGCGCGGCACCACCACGGGCGTCGCCATCAAGCTTCGAAAGCACCACGCCGGTGAAGTCCACGCCCTCATCGAACGCCTTCGCCGTTTGCACGGCATCCTGACCGATCATCGCGTCGATTACGAACAGGATTTCGTTCGGCTGCACGGCGTCGCGAATATCGCGAGCCTGCTTCATCAGCTC